>MDTC01188661.1_pt1 | contig 124881 bp, 105 predicted proteins | sample 811181 | NCBI WGS metagenome assembly MDTC01 (sample SAMN05326644, study PRJNA326480) | marine metagenome | isolation source: seawater | place: Pacific Ocean: North | collected 2011
ACCACCGGTTTCTCCGCCAGTCTCACCACCGGTTTCTCCGCCAGTCTCACCACCGGTTTCTCCGCCAGTCTCACCACCGGTCTCGCCGCCAGTTTCACCACCGGTTTCTCCACCCGTCTCACCACCGGTTTCTCCGCCCGTCTCGCCACCGGTTTCTCCGCCAGTCTCACCACCGGCTTCGCCACCCGTCTCACCGCCGGTTTCGCCACCAGTTTCTCCACCGGTCTCACCGCCAGTCTCTTCCTCACCAATCGTGCTGGAATCCGGGGTGAGCGCCGCAGTGTTTGCCTGCAAGGCCGAGTTTGCCAGCAGCGCCGCCTGAGCGCTGATCGCCGCCGTCAAATCTGCCACGAAGTCGGTATAGGGGACGGTCACAGAGGAGCCATCAGCCATACCGTCCAGTGCGCTGTCTTTGCCGTCGGCAACCAAGGCATTCATGGTGTTCACCGCAGGCAAGCCATCGCCGGATGACAGCTCGGCAAGGGCCGCCAGTAATAAGGCATAGCGCCCTGCTTCGGTGTCTTCCAGGCTGTTGACCGCCGTCGCTCCGGACACCAGGCTCGGCACGCTGAGAATACTGGTCAAGCCCGGCGCAATCGCGGCGCGGACCTCTTCATTAATCGCGTTCACATCATCACTGGTCAGCGGGGAAATACCGCGCGCCAACGCAATCTCATACGCCAGATGAGTCAGCGGCGTGACCGCCAATGCGGTATTGGGTGCAATCGCCATCGCGCGCATACTCTGCCCCGCCGGAAAAGCGAGTGTTGCCTTCGCAGACTCGTCGTAATAGCTGGCATCACTGCCACCGACTACTTCGATGACTACCGGCCCACGGTAACGACCGTAGTCCACGACCACACTCCCGTCAGCCGCCGTCGTTCCGGTGCCGATCAGCGTTAGGCCATCGGCTTCGTAGACATTCACCAGGGCACTGGAGACCAAACCGAGAGACGGTGATACCGCTACCGACTCCGATTTGCCGCCTTGGGGATATTTATGGTCATCGTTACAAGCTGCCACCGTGACGGCTAAGGCCAGCACGGGCAGGTGCTTCCAAGCTAGAAATCGCATAGTGTTCTCCGACTCAACAATCATCGCATTCCGTCGCTGCAATACGGGCGGCGCGAAACATCTTTAGCATTCCGCGAACAGTATTCGTGGAGTCAGCGCGACCCACCACCCCGTGTACGGGGGTAATCGCGGGGATAACCGAGCGCCATCTCCATTAACCACTACACCGTCATCCCGGGCTTGATCCGGGATCCAGAGCCACACAAACCCCAAGCCGCAACCAACCACCTCGCCAAACCCAACGCTCATAGGCACTGGACCCCGGCTCGGGGGCCGGGGTGACGGAGTTCTGCTGGCTGAACTCGCATCTCCATTAACCACCACACCGTCATCCCGGACTTGATCCGGGATCCAAAACCACCCAAGCCGCAACCAACCACCGCGCAGCGCGCCCAGCAAAGACAAGTAATGAAAATGGAGTAAATTCCCGGTTTGTGAGTCAAACAGAGAATGCCGTGTTGCCAGCGCTGGCTTATATCGCCAACATTGGCGTACGGGAGCCCCGGCTCTGGCCACCCATCACATCAACAAGGAGAATCGAGCGCATGCTGAAATGGATACCGCGCGTCCTGCTACTGCTGGTCGTGCTCGTGATTGCCACGGTGCTATTTGCCATGGAACCCATCGCCAAATGGGCCATAGAAAGCGAGGGCAGCAAGGCCGTCGGCGCTCGAGTAACGGTGGATAGCGTCGACATCAAACTTTATCCCACCCATGTCGCACTGAATGGCCTGACGGTTGCCAATCCGCAGGAACCGATGCGCAACCTGTTGGAAAGCGAACGCATTTCTGCCGATGTGGATACGAAGGCCCTGCTCAAACAGCAGGTAATTGCAGATCAAGTGCTGCTCTCGGGACTCCAGCTCTACACCGAGCGCAGCACACCGGGCACGCTGGACGGCAGTATGCCTCCACCCAAACCGGAGCAGGAAGGCAGTGGCATGCCGAGCATCACCCTGCCCGATGCCAACGCCATTATGAGCGAAGAGCAGGCGATTATTCAGGCCGAGGTCAATGACATCGAGAACGGCTTTAAGTCGCTGGAAAGCAAATGGCAGGAGAAGTCGAAAACCCTGCCCAAGGAAGAAACGTTCAATGAATTCAAACAACGCTGGGAAGCGCTGAAAAAGAAAAACACCCTTGAACGCCTGGCCGGTGCCAAACAGCTCCGCGACGATATCAAAGACGAGCTGAAGCAATTCAAAGGGCTTAACAAAGAGCTCGGCGCCGATATCGACATGGCTAAATCACTTACCCAGCGCGCCGCCAAACTGCCCTCGGCCCAGAGCCAGCGCATTATGAGCAAGTACGGTATCGACCAGGGTACCGAAGGCATGCTGCGTTTCCTGGTTGGCGATGAAGCCACCGCGATGGTTCAGCGCGGCCTGACACTCTACCGCGAAACCGTGGGCGACCTGGCAAGCAAAGAGCCCGAACCCACGCAACCGGAAGCCAGCAGTGAATTGCCGGTGAACATTCTTATCCGCGAAATCCTGATTGACGGCTATCAAATGGTCGGCGAAGAAAAGCTGGCGTACTCCGGTGAAATTCGCGACGTCACCGATAAACAGGACTATTGGAACAAGCCCATCACCATGCTACTGAAAGGTGGCGTCAATAATGCCTCGCAATTACAGATAGACGGCATCTTCGACCAGCGCGGTGACGCGCTCAAGAGCGCATTCAATATGGCACTAAAGCAGTTGGCACTGTCCGGGATCTCACTGTCACAGAGCCCGCAACTGCCTCTGCAACTTGAAAAAGGGCTGGCGGATATCAACGCCAACTTTGCCGTTAACGGCAGCGACCTCAGTGGCTCCGTCAAAGGCTTGGTCAATCAAGCCAAATTACTGGTCACGAATGCCAGCAGCGAGAATGATACCGCCCAGCGGCTCGCCAAAGCTCTGGAGAGCGTCAGCAAGCTGGTAATGAACCTGAACGTGGGCGGGAGTGTCAGTGACCCCATTGTCAAATTGAAGTCGAACCTCGACAGCATTATTGGCGATGTCCTCGGCGAGGAGCTGAAAGGCCAGCTAAAAGAGGTTGAGGCCGACGTCAAAGCTAAAATTCAGTCAAAATATGGCGACGATCTCAATCGTCTGCAGGAAAAACGCGAGCTGCTTGCCGACTACCAGAGTCTGCTGGGCGATCGCGAAGCGGCGCTGCAGGCGATTATGAAAGAACTGATGTAAACCGCAGTAACGGCGGGCCTGTGAGGCCCGCCGCTTTTCTCTATAATCCCCACCCTTTTACCACCGAAGAGATCATGCCCATGAGCGAGCAGGCCCTGCTGCAACAACTGGCCGACGGCACCGCTGACTTTGCCGATGTCATCAGCCATATTGATACTCACTACGACTTTCAGCCCACCGCCTTTCGCAATGGCGACACGTACAACGATGCCGGAACGAATAATGGCTCGTGCAAGATTTTCGCCTTTGGCAAACTGAAAGGCCTGAGCCCGCAGCAGACCCTGAATGCGTTCGGCGACTACTACCGTAAAGACGTTCTGCAAAACCCTGAGGGCAGTGATCACGCGAATATCCGCAACTTTATTAAACACGGCTGGGAAGGTATCGACTTCGAAGGCGAGGCGTTAACCGCTCGATAATAAGATAGCAATGGGGGCGGCTTGCGAAATGGCAGCCAATTGCCAATGAACCAGGCCTAAACTCAGAAGCCCTGTCCCCGGCTCGGGGGCGGAGTGACTCTGAGCGAGTGGGGCACATAGTCCCAATCGTCCACATGCCAAACCTAGCCCAAAACAGCAATACAAGATGGCTGCCACCCCGTTCCCTACACCGTCATCCCGGGCTTGACCCGGAATCCAGAACCACCCAGTTCGGAATCCTCCACAGCGCCCAGCCAGGCCACAACACCGACAGACCATCCAACTACACAAGAAACGTCGCCACGGTCTTCTATGTCATACTAAAGCCGCTTAGAGAAATAGTATTCGCACTGTTAAGCTCTTTTCCATCGGTTCGAACGTAATAAAACCAAAACAACCGCTGGGAAAAGTCATGTCATATAAAGTCGTTACCTGGGGAACCGGCAATGTCGGTAAATACGCCATTCGCGCGGTACTCAATCACCCTGAGCTGGAGCTGGTTGGCCATATCGTCAGCAGTGAAGCCAAGTCCGGGCAAGACGCCGCTCAACTCGCGGGCCTAGACCAGGCATGCGGTGTCAGCGCCAGTCACGACATCGACGCGGTGCTCGATCTACAGCCCGATTGCGTGGTCTACACCGCTCACTCCGAAACCCGCATGATGGAAGCGGCGGAAGATCAAGCACGCTGCCTGCGCCGCGGGATTAACGTCGTCGCCTCCTCGCTATTCATGCTCCAGTATCCCGACAATCCGGATGTGACCTTCATCGCGGAGCCCATAAAGGCCGCCTGCACCCAAGGAAACGCCACCTGCTTCAACAATGGTATCGATCCCGGTTTCGCGAACGACACCATGCCGCTGGTATTTACCGGGCTCAGCGAACACTGGTCCCACATTCGCATGCAGGAAATCATCAACTACGCCACCTACGAACAGGAAAATACCATCCGCGAAGTCATGGGCTTCGGCTATCCCGTCGATCACGATTGCGTACTGTTTGCACCCGGCATGCTCTCTATGGGTTGGGGCGGCTCTGTGCGCTCGGTTGCAGCCGCGCTAGGCCTGGAGGTTGAACGCGTTTACGAAGTCCACGAGCGCTTGCCGTTGGAGGCCGATACCGAAAATGCGATGGGCGTCTTCAAAAAAGGCACGACCGGCGCCATGCGTTTCGAAGTCAGGGCCGTCGTCGACGGCCGCGACGCTATCGTCCTTGAACACATCACGCGTATTACAGACGATATTGCTCCGCACTGGCCAACAGGAAAGGGCTACCGCGTCATCATCGAAGGCGAACCCAAAATGACGGTCAGTATGGATATGGAAGACAGCAATGGCGATCACGCGGTGGGCGGCGTGATTCAAACCGCTACCGCGATCGTCAGCGCCATCCCTGGCGTCGTCGCACACGCACCGGGAATGGTTGCCGCCTACGACCTGCCAAAGATTAATGGTAAAGGGCTATACCGACCCACCGAGTAGTCCTCTCTCGAGCCACAACGCCATCCCGGGCTTGGCCCGGGAGCCAGCACCACTGAATGCCGCGGCATACACACAGAGCGCAAACCGCTCAGGCCTTAAACCTGGCGCAGAGGCCAGTGAGACGGAATGGCAACCCGGTCAGCAGATAATTAAATAGAAAAAATTGTCTACATTCCTTTGCAGGGTGGGAAATAGGGACTATATTTCTCATAGGCTCAGGATGAGCCGTTGGCATGGAAGGCTGTCTCAAGGACGAGAGTCAGCAAAGGATTGTGCGACGTCGCCACAAAGGAAGGCGGCCGCCTTCCTGCCGTTCTTTTCTTTTTCTATTCGACCTAGTAGAAATTACGCTGAAGGCCTTAATCACTGATCGCGATAACCATCTGGATTCTGGCTTTGCCAACGCCAGGTATCTTCCATCATTTTTTCCAGGCTGCTTGCCGCGCGCCAACCAAGAAGCGTCGCCGCCTTATCGGCATTTGCCCAAAACGCGGGAAGGTCACCGCTTCTACGCGGCGCATACTGATACGGCACATTCCGGCCAGTGACTTCGACAAACGCCGTCACCATCTCCAGAACAGAAACGCCATTACCTGTGCCAAGATTAATCGCGTGTAAGCCCGGCTGATCGAGTACCTGCAGGGCACGACAATGACCATCGGCCAAATCCACCACATGCAAATAATCGCGAATGCAGGTGCCATCAGGCGTTTCATAATCGTCACCAAAAATCGCCAACTGCTCCAGCTTGCCCACCGCAACACGACTGATAAAGGGCATCAGATTATTGGGAATACCCAGCGGATCCTCACCAATCAAGCCGGACTCATGCGCACCGATCGGATTAAAATAGCGCAGCGCGGCAACGGCCCAGCGGTCATCTGCCACGCAGATATCCGCCAACATCCGCTCCACCATCGCCTTGGAGGCGCCATAGGGGCTTGAGGGCTGCCCGAGCGGCATCGTTTCCTCGTAGGGCACCGGCGCATCTGGGCCATACACGGTTGCCGAAGAGCTGAAAACCAAACGAAATACCTCCGCTCTGGCCATGGCTTCGCACAGCACCAACGTGCCATTCACGTTATTCTCGTAATACTTCAGTGGTTGCTCGACGCTCTCTCCCACCGCTTTCAAACCGGCGAAATGAATCACTGCATCAATCGCGTAACTCCCAAACACCCGATCAAGCGCTTCGGCATCACGGATATCCGCGTGAACAAACTCCGGGGCAATACCCGTGATCTGCTCTATCCGCTCAAGCACTTTTATATTGCTGTTAACCAAGTTGTCCAGAACAACAACCGCGTGCCCCTGCTGCTGCAGTTCAACCACCGTGTGGCTGCCGATATAGCCTGCACCGCCAGTAACCAGAATTGTTGCCATGTCTTCCTCTTTCCTTACCCACACATCGAAGTGCGCATCCAATTTTGTTGTCTGACTCGATATGACTCGTGACGCCGAATCAAAATTCCGTGGCCCTGTAGTTCAGTTCCTGGCTAGGGGGTGACTGAATTAGCCACAGCAAGCCGTAAGACGGAACGCCTCAAACATCCGCAACCCCGTCATGCCGGACCCAATCCAGCACCCAACACCACCGCAGGTCTAATCACTCACCATACCCAGCTAAACTCGACGCGAAGGTGACCAATTCTCTTCAAAGAACCTACATAAAAAAGCCCAGGTATTCCTGGGCCTTGCGTCAGCAGCAAATACTCACTTTGCTTCAGCAGGCGCCCTGCCGTAACGGTCTTCAAAGCGCACAATGTCGTCCTCACCCAGGTACGAGCCCGACTGAACCTCAATCAGCTCCAGCGGAATCACCCCGGGGTTTTCCAAGGCATGCACCACACCAACAGGAATGTATGTCGACTGGTTTTCCGTGAGCATAATTTCCTTATCGCCATTGGTCACTTTTGCCGTACCTGACACGACAATCCAATGCTCAGCGCGGTGATGATGCATTTGCACCGATAGCTTGGCACCGGGATTAACGGTAATGCGCTTCACCTGGTAGCGCTCGCCATTATCAATAGAGTCGTAAACGCCCCAAGGCCGATGAACGTGGCGGTGATGCAGCACCTCGTTCCGTCCTTCGAGCTTCAACTGCTCAACGATCTTCTTCACATCCTGAACCTGATGCTTGTCTGCAACGAGAACCGCATCGTTGCTTTCAACAACGACCACATCACTCAGCCCCACAGTTGCCACCAGACGATGTTCAGCGCGGATATAACTGTTGCGGGTATTATGGGTCAGCACATCGCCAGACACGACATTGCCATCATCATTGCCATCGGCCACTTCCCACAGTGACGACCAAGCCCCAACATCACTCCAGCCTGCAGATAACGGCACCACAACGGCTTTACTGGTTTTTTCCATTACCGCGTAGTCAACGGAGTCGTCCGGGCACTCGGAAAATGCCTCCGTACCCACACGCAGAAAATCCACATCCCGACTTCGCTCAGCATAGGCCTGCTTAGACGCCGCGTAAATATCAGGCCGATGGGCTTCCAGCTCGGCCAGATAGGCATCTGCCGCAAACATGAACATGCCGCTATTCCAGTAATAGCCGCCATTATCCAAATAGGACTGTGCTGTATCCGCGTCCGGCTTTTCTACAAACTCTTCAACTTTGTAGGCCGAACCCTGCGATTCGCCACGACGAATATAGCCATATCCGGTATGTGCATTCTCCGGCACAATACCAAATGTCACAAGATTCCCGGCTTCCGCTTCAACAGAGGCCTTCGCCACCGCCTCCTGAAACGCCTTAACATCCTGAATGAGGTGATCCGCAGCCATCACCAGCATCAACGGCGAAGATGACTCGTTTTGTTCAAGAAGATCAAATGCCGCCAGGGCGATAGCCGGGGCAGTGTTTCTTCCCACTGGTTCAAGAATTATCGACGACAACTTCTCTCCGGCCTCTTGCGCCTGCTGAGCAACAATAAAGCGATGCTCCTCGTTGCAGATGACCGTGCTGCCATCGGTCGCAACACCATGCAGCCGCGCCAGCGTTTCCTGCAACATCGTTTTTTCACCAGTAATGGCCAGAAACTGTTTTGGAAAACGCCCTCGACTAGCTGGCCACAAACGGCTACCACTACCGCCGGCCATCACGACTGCGTACATGAAAAAACCCTCTCATCCTGAATTTGGATAAAACAACAAACTCGCTATTAAATACTACTACGCTAGTAGATAAGCCACCGCGACATGGCGCAAAAACTCAAGCCCTACTTCTCACTATTTCCCTGCGGGCACTAACGAGTCCAATCTAAGCTCTCTGCCAAGCTTACAACCCCGGGGGCCGAGACCCTGGACCCCGGCTCAAGTCAGGTATGACCGCATGAAGGAACAAACGATACGCAATGTTCCATCACACCCAGATCACCGTCATGCCGGACCCGATCCGGCATCCAGCACCACCGTACTCAAAGCCACCTTCCGCTCTAAACTAAAGGCAGCTTCAACCTAACCCTCAACAATCCGAACACTGCGTCCGCGGCCAATGCCGTAATACGCCAAACCATAACCCTCAACCAATTCCGGGTCATACTGATTCCGACCATCTACAATTACCGGATGCGACAGTGCGGCCTTAATTTCTTCAAAATCCGGCGCCTTAAACACGTTCCATTCCGTACACACAACCAAGGCATCCGCCCCGTTTAATGCAGCTTCTTTAGTCCCCATCAACGTCAGATCAGAGCGACTGCCATAAATACGCTGGGTCTCATTCATCGCCTCGGGATCGTAGGCTTGAACACTGGCCCCTGCCGCCCACAAGGCTTCCATCAACACCCGACTCGGGGCATCTCGCATATCATCAGTATTGGGTTTAAACGATAAGCCCCAGAGTGCGATTTTCTTACCAGCGAGGTCACCATCAAAATAAGTAGAAAGACCGTCAAAAAGCTTACTTTTCTGCCGACGGTTTACTGACTCGACAGAACGCAACAACTCAGGCACATAGCCAACCTTTTCAGCCGTCCGCACCAACGCCTGAACATCCTTCGGGAAACATGATCCGCCATAGCCACAGCCGGGATAAATAAAGTGGTAACCAATACGCGGGTCAGAACCAATGCCTTGACGCACTTTCTCAACATCGGCACCAAGGCGCTCAGCCAGATTTGCGATCTCATTCATAAAACTGATCTTGGTCGCCAACATGCAGTTCGCCGCATATTTAGTCAACTCAGCAGAACGAACATCCATCACTATCAGCTTTTCGTGATTCCGGTTAAAGGGCGCATACAGCTCGCGCATTTTGTCTTCGACCCTCGGATTATCCGTACCTATCACAATCCGGTCGGGGCGCTGGCAATCTGCAACCGCCGCACCCTCTTTCAAAAACTCAGGGTTGGATACCACATCGAATGGTATATCAACGCCCCGCTCGTTCAGCACCGCTTCAACGGCCGCCTTGACCTTATCCGCGGTGCCGACGGGCACCGTAGATTTGTCGACAATAATCCGATGAGATTCCATATGTGTGGCAATAGTTTTGGCGACCGCCAACACATACTGCAAATCAGCCGAACCATCTTCATCTGGCGGTGTCCCCACAGCGATAAACTGAACGACACCATGCTTCACACCTTGCTCTGCATCGGTGGTGAAATGTAAACGGCCAGCCTCGACATTGGCTTTAACCAATGGTTCCAAGCCGGGCTCATATATTGGGATCAACCCCTTTTTAAGATTCTTAACCCGTTCGGCGTTGACATCAACACATACGACATTGTGACCAACACCGGCCAGCACAGCGGCCTGCACTAAACCAACATAACCAATCCCAAAAACTGTTACTTTCATAGAAACACCCATCCAACATAGACGATTGCGCCTACATAGAAACCCCTTCGTCTCCGGCTTTCTTAAGGCTAATTAACCCCGTGTTTTTCTCTACTATAAAATTTGAAATCCATTTCGACAAAAGATATGAAGGATGATTATCGTCACGATACAGGGGAACCAAGTCTTCGTCGTTATTCATACATCTATTAGACACCCTACTACACAGCAACTCATCGGGATAAACCACAGTCGCGACACTAGACAACCTATTCATCAGCAAATTTACCCGATTATTAGCTTCTTCAAAAACTAGTCTGCTCGTCGACAACGATGGAGGCTCCCCGTATATTTTTCTTTTAGAAATACTTTCAGGAACGCTCCAGCCAGCCTCTGGTATCTGACTGACTATAACCAGGGGAACTGTACGAGAAAGACCGATCAACTCACTCTCGACATAAGAATAAATATCACTACTTAGGTCTGAAACAACATAGTGTTTAGAGTTCTTCCCTGACTCTACACCACCTTCCTGATTATCAAATCGATGCCCATCCAAATATAACCGCCAACGGGCCGATATAATAACTGGAGCCGGATGATTAGCAATAAAATTAAAAACCTCAGCCCTGTATCGTTCGTGCAACCCATTTTCTATAACAGGAAGCCTAGATGTACCGGGAATCGGAAAACAGCCGTTCTCCGTCCATGAAACCAGCCTGACACCCTTCTCGCTCAGAGCCTCCCGAAGAGCTTTTGAGATTGAAGCAGCATGAGAATCACCTATCAGATACACGAAGGGGCCGTTGTAACTTTCTAAACAATCCTTCGCCAATATTTCAGTCACACCGACACCTGACACAGCACAAACATCGAAGTCCTTCCAAGATGACTCATCCTTGACAGAAAGAGCAGATATTTGATCTGAAGAAAACCGCCCATCGAAACCTTTGTTAAGGTACCCAAAAACGCCCGCAGCGCAAATCAATAAGGAGCCACACCCACTCAGTAGGAAAATTTTTCCCCTAGAAAATCTACTTTTATCTCTAAAAGGGGCTTCTACATATTTCCAACTGAGATATGCCAAGGCGATAGATAGCACAGATAAAAAATACATGAGAGATTCCGACGGCTCACCAACACTCCTATGCCGTGCAAACGCAAAAATTGGCTGATGCCAAAGGTATGCACTGTAGCTAACCAACCCGACCCATACAAAAATTCGGCCACCTAGGAATCGCCCTAACGAATTATCCTTACTTGAAAAAACGATTATCAAACCGGTACCAACCGTTGGCAGGAGTGCATACACACCAGGAAACGGGGTATATTGGTCATATAAAAATATTGACGCGACCACAAACATCAAGCCAAGCCACGATAAATAATTGCCGCATCTAGAAGAAACTTTACTATCTAATCCATTCTTCAACGCAAGCGCAGAAAATACTCCAACAAACAGCTCCCAAACCCGGGCAGGAAGCAGGAAAAAAGCTGCGCTTGGCTTATGCGACGAAGCCCATTCTGCAGCCAAAAAACTGGCAACAGTAGCAGCAATAAGAAGCACAAAAAAAACATTTTTCTTATTCCGCCAAAAAATCATGGCAAATATAGGAAAAAAAACGTAATACTGCTCCTCTACAGCCAAACTCCAAGTGTGCAGAAGAGGCTTAAGCTCATTTATGCCTCCAAAATACCCCGACTCAGTCCAGAAAAGTATATTAGACGAAAACAAAGGAACAAATATTAGACTTTTAGAGAAGTCATTAAAATATGAAGGGAGCATCCAAAGCCAAGCAAATGGAATAGACGCAAAAACAACCAAAAAAAGAGCGGGCAGTATCCTCCTCGCGCGCCGTTCATAGAAGTTTATAATACTAAATCGACCTCGCTCAACCTCAGAAAATATTATTGTAGATATGAGGTATCCACTTATAACAAAGAAAACATCGACACCAACAAACCCACCTTTGAAGAAAGATGACCCCGCGTGAAAAAGAATGACGGGCAAGACCGCAACTGCACGTAGCCCATCCACTTCCCTTCTATACTCCATTCCCGCCCCCTTGCGAACTAGCTGTGCCATAACGATGGCTACACATAATCATCAATATCAACATTGGCTGAAACGGTATCGATAACGCTGCAGCGCCAACCACTATCGACGCCGCATAAGCCGAAAAAATACTTGGCCGCCGATAAAGATCAGTAAAAAAAAACAAGAGTATTATCGCCAAAATAGAAAAAGGCACATACCCAGAGTCAAAAATATAATCGAAATAGCTATTGTGCGAATGTATTCCTATTATATCTTTAGCTCTCCCTATGCCATTCCCAAAGGCAGAAAAATCCTCCTTCATCAACGCCAAACTTAAAAGATTATTTCTACTATCAAAGCCCGAGGAGAATGAACGCTCAACGACAACATCTTCATTTGTTTTTAACTCAGAAACCACAAAACCATAGAGCGCCGAAATAAGTAGAGATAAAACGAGAGATACAGCAGCCCAAGCTAACATCCTAAAGCTAACTTTTTTTATGTAGAATGCCAAAATCCCCACCACCACTGCAATAAGGCCACTTCTTGAAAAAGTCAGCAAAAGAGAGGCCAGTATTATAATGCCACCCACTTTTCTGTACTTAATTTTCTTTTCAGAAAACATCAGCAACAGTGGAAAAATCATAGCTAGAACATAAAAATTTGGATCATCCGCAAACCCAACAAGACGGAGAAGAACGCCCCTATCTATCGCATATCCGTAACCCGGGCGAATTAAGTCTTGACCAAATACCGGTCTATCAATGAAAACAAAATACAAGAACATCAAGATAGACAACAACGCAACGATAATGGAAACATTAAAAACAACTTGCTTCTCCCCAGAAGACAAAACCCATCCCTTCCTCATCGAGGATGAAATAAATATACAAATTACTATAGAAAACACAGAAAGGGAGTAAAAATTATAAAATTCTAGAAAAGACGGCAGACACGAAACAAATAAAACAAAAAAAAGAAAGCTATACTTATCAAAAGCCAAAGTCCTTCTGCCGTCAAAAAAAAGAATAGCCACTAGAAAGACAAGCATAATAAGCCATGATGGAACACCGCTCCGGCCGATGAGCGCGCCATCTATAAGCCCATTGAACTGAAATATCATCCATATGGAGAAAAAAATAAAAAACTCGGGACTTCTTAATCTTAATGCCGCCATAGCACCAGTTCCAAAAAACTCAAACAGTAACCAAAATCTTCTACCCTACTCAAGCTCTCTCTGATCGACTCAAGAGTATAGCGATTAGAGCCAAAGCTGTAGGAACAGCCAGCACTGACTGCCAGCCGACATAACCGAGAAGCAAAGCAATGTTGACCGCAAGAGCCAAGATAATAGCCGAAATAACAAATGTATAATTCTGAAGCTTCATCATTTCCGACGAAACAATCGAAAAATAAAGCCTAGATGTCGTTAAAAACAACAAAATTAGCAAGAATATTAAAAACTCAGAGTCAGAAATATCTATATTTAGAACAATAATAGCCGCAAGAGCCATCAGCAAACCTACACATCTAGAGACCAGCGTGCCTGAAATGCCGTGTCCTTCAGTAAAAATATGTATGGCTCGATGATTTGATGCAAGCGAAGTAGTAATAACCGTCAGCACTCTATAAAAAACGAAAGCTTCTACGTAGTTTTTGCTATCCACGATAGAAACCACAACATAAATATCCAGAAAAAGATAAAAAATTGAGAACAAAAAGTTCAAAACAAAATAATTTCTCTCCCATGAGATTAGTCCAATTTTATCGGACCTCAATACCTTTGAGAGAAAGCCAAACGCAGGAAGAATAAAGCTTATAGAAACACACCATATTAGGTAGTTTTTAGGAATGGCTTCAAAGTAAATTGCCAGTATTAAGCACAGAAACAAAGTCGGCCTAAAAACCCGAATCAGTAAAGCCTCCCTCCACTCAAGGCATGCCGCCCTAAAGTTAACAAAGTTCCACACTGTACTGGCAAAAAAGAAAACGACTATTTCAAAATATGAAGATGAACTCTTCTCAAGCAAACTCCATGTACTATACTTTTCTACCAAGTAGAGAAACTGCACAAAGCCAAAAGACATGATCGCTGTCGCCAACAACATAAGCCAAACGTTTATCTTTGAAACGAGCTCAAGTCGCAAGCCACACGCGAGATTCGAAAAACGCTGAAGCCCCAGAAGAATAAATAGGTTTTTCAGGACGGCGTCATCCACAACCCCTTCAAGAAGAAGCAAACAAAAAAACGCCAGCACTTGAGCAAGTACTGACGCCTTTGAAGCCCTCAAAAGCCTCATCATTTTACTTTAATCCCAATACCCGAACTTCTTCAGCGTTTCATTTAACTCTGACATATCGGCAGCTGAATGGTCACAGTTCTTTTCACTCACTGTATCAGGAAGGTCACCTTTCAGAACCAACCAAGGGACAGTGATAAGCTCTCTATCTCTTATCCTTGATGGATGCCCAAACAGCTTGACGCCCAAAAAGCGTTTACAAATTTCCCCGTGGTCCGCAGTGATTACTGTCTGCCCCAGGCCCGGAGAATGATTTTTAGCGATGATATCAAGCACCAATCTGAGGTCACCTTTGTAACCCTCCCAAACCTCATTCGACTCAACCTCCCCATCCAAAACTTTTTCCCATATATTTCTATAGGAAGAAGAAGCAGTACCCTCATTTGCTATCTCTTTAGTTCTAGACTCAAAATTATAATCCTCAAATAAGTGAGGGGCTGTAATGAACGGGATATGTGGCTGCATGAACCAGACGATAATTCTCTTCTCAGGAAATCTATCCCTATACGCCATGAATACTTCATGAATATCTTCTGGCCTAACATTATTTACGTGCTTGTCAAATAGGTGAGACCAGGCATCAAATCGATAATAAAATGCGTCCGGCGACATTGTGGCAGGATAAGGGTTGGCGCTTATTAGAATGCAATCTCCAAAATACTTTCCACAGAAATTCTTTTCCACAAACTCAGGGCTAGAGGATGAACTACTTTCCTTATCCTGATAAACACTTTCCTTCAACAATGGAAACTCGGGATATATCTCTTTGAATATGTCCGCCCGACAGGAATCAAGAATAAAAAGATTATGCCATTTTTCTTCCATAGCATAGCTAGGTGGAGAGATAATCTTTCCGTATAGACGAAGTAACTTAAAAATCAGCCTGGAAAACATTCTTTACCCCTTATTCCGATATAGTTTCTCGTCAACAACCGCCACGGCCCGAGAACAATCCCCCGCCCCACCCAAAAACCGACTCAAGGCTCCAACGCAGTCATCTGGGGAGCTTACTAAATCGCCATAGTTAACCACGTGATAGTCTATATTTAATCTTGACCTCATGAAATAGAACGCTCTTTCTCGAGCTTCAGCCAATAGTTCGACTTGCCTTTCCAAATCGGAAATACCTTCATCTATCATTTTTGACTGAGACCGAGCCACTTCCTCTAGGCTCCGATCCATATAAATCATCTTTATACTAAAATAGTCGCAAATATAAGGTATATAGTTTGCCGTTATCTTTACCCATGACTCCACTTCATTCAAAAAAGATATTTCGCCATGAGGGATACCCTTAACTAACTGGCTTTCGAAGTAGCCGCCGGGATTAGAGGCATCCGACTTCCTCTCGTCGTCATAAAACACATCCTGATCTAGAGCAGACAATATATTCATCATTAGCGATGTACCAGATCTTGGAAGACCTGAAACAACATTTATGCAATGAAAATCTCGGAATGCTTTCATTAAGATCTACCACCCAACAATGAATCTTTAAAAAATAACATGCATGCATAAGGATAGAGTAACAGCCGCTTTCTATAATGCGACTCTTTGAACGCCCTATACAAAAACCTTATATTAAGTTTATCAACCCAAAACGGATAGTAATCCAAACCCTTTGATGACTGCGTAATAAATCCGCCGCAGGTAAAATAGGTTGCAGGGTAATATTTGTATAGCTCAGCCATCACCTCGTCTTGAAGTGGAGCCCCCATCCCTATAATGACAATATCTGGCTTAGATGCCTTTAATGCTTCCAAATAGTCATCGACTGTCTTCCCAAATCCACATTCAGCCATTGATACTATAGTGCCCGGGTATTCTTGGACCACCTTACTGGAAAACTGATTAAGCTCAACTTCACTACCACCTATAAAACCAACACGCTGCTCATTTGTCCTCGCGTACTCAAAGACTACCGGCGCCATTGAGGTCATATCGAATGACCAGCGGTTAGCCTTGATCCCGAGGAATCTAAGCAAAATCACCAATGCAATTCCGTCTGGGAATACGTTATCGGGCACAACTTCCGGAGAAAGCGCTTTGCTTACGTAATATGAATATGGGTTGATAAACCCATTTCTCCTTCCCGCACATAATCTCATTATGTCGCCAGATTCCACTACGGAAGTCTTTTTTGCTCTTTCAGTTATAACTGACATTTCATCACTTTAAAGATAACATTTTTAATTTTCACGAGACCTTAACTCTCGCAACCACCTCCTCATCAAACCCAGTCTTTTGAAAGGTCTCTTCCGAGGTATTCAGAAAGTTCTAAGCGATCTTTTTCAAACATCCGCATAATCTCAGGATTACTCCGAACTATACTATCTAAATCTTCTTCTCTTTTTGATTCGCCGTATAACAACCTGTTTCCAAACTCTGTCTTCTCTATCGATTCTTTAATCTTTCTAAGGCCCACCCATTCCGGGAATAGTCTGTATATTCTATTCAGAATCCCTCTAAAACCACCTATTCCCGTAGATGGGTTAAATTTACTTTTTGATTTTTTTTCGCTTATTTTTACGCCAAAAAAATCATTCACGCCCCTCAACCATAACGCTGGACTATTTTTTAAATCCTCATAGACCAACACAGTGGGTTTATAGTATTTCTCGATTCTTTTTATAGTGGGAAAATACAGAGAGCGCGTGACGCAATTATCTATGTTGTATTTAACAAAGAAATCGAAGTCACACTGAAGATCCCCATTCCTGATGTGTTTATGATAAGCACTAACCAATCGACCGACAGGTTCCCTTATTACAAATAGTATTTTTGCTTTGTCGCCCAAATTTTCGTATATGAGCTCCAGAGATTCATCATCTACCGCGTACTCTGGAGTTATATCCAAACATATCGTCGCATCGTCAAATACCCTTTTATACCACTCAATTCCTAGCTCATATTTCCCCAGCCGTCGGAAGAAATCTATTTCTTTTTCTTTAGGAATTCTTTCCTCTGGAAGTTCAGCAAGCGTCCGATATATCCATGTTGTAGCGGACCTCTGTGCGCCTACGCATATATGTACTGTTTTTACGAATGACACTTTTAATCTCCAGAGATATTGCTTATATATTGAGAGTATCCTGAGCACATTGCAGCCACATCATGTTCAGCAGCTACTAACGCCTTCATTCTGGAGGTTTTATTTTTCGTATCATTCGATGTGTTAATAACAGACTCAACAGCATTTGCGTAATCACGCACATCACCTGATTTCACGATCCACCCGGTATCATCGCGAACGATATCCTCAGTTGCTCCTACAGCATTTGCAACTATAGGTATCCTGTACTGTCCAGCTTCTAGTAGGGCATTAGGCATACCTTCAAAATTCGATACTTGAAGGTATACACCTCCGAGGCAATAGAATTCGTGCATGTTCGAAACTTGGCCTCTCAGCTGTAATGAAACCCCTAGCTTTTCGGCCATATTCGATAATTGATCTCTATTAGGGCCATCTCCCGCGATATCCACTAGTACCTTGTGTCCGCGATCAATTAGTTCTTTAGCCACATCTATCATTTTAAAGTGGTTTTTCTGGTAATTAAGTTTGCCTGCGGAGATTAATCTAATTTGCTCGGAGCAAGCTAGGGGCTCGCCGACCTCATCCTCTATTGCGAGCAGCGGAACACCGATTTTTATTTCCGTGACCAGCTTTTTCTTGATTACTCTCTCAGGCACCAATCGCATGGACAAGGTGCATATGTGAGCGGGGAGATAATCCCACAGGAATTTCTTCCCTTGCCATGCATTGGCTACATTGAAAACAAATTTTGTCTGGCCGCAGAATTTTTCAAGCACCCAGCCTATAAAACCACTTTTCCTTTTAAAAAGGAGGACGACATCAAACTGCCTTTTTCTAACAAGGAAAATAAGTTTTATTATATTAATTGGCAGAAGTAACCAATTGTCCAACCCTGGGAACCGAGAAAAATCGCCGCCATCAAATTCATACTGGGTGTCACTTGAAACAAAGGTAACTGAATGCCCCTTTTCTTTAAGACCCCTATATATTCTATGCGAACGATTCTCTTCGCCACCATATTCATGGTCCGGTATAACAATCAGGACATTAGCCATTTAACAAAATAACTCTTTATATTTTTCAAAAACATAGTTGTCAACAAAGCACTCTACACTGGATCGCGAATTTTTCTTCATTTCATTATAAAGCTCAGTGTTTCCCGACAGCTCAACAATACTCCTGTTTATCTCCAGGGCGGGAGATTGATCTCTAAGTAGTATTCCATTTTTTCCATCTTCAATGATTTCACTTGGACCATATTCACAATCTAAGGATACAACGGGCGTCCCAGCATATAACGCCTCAGCGAGAACAAGTCCGAACCCCTCGAACCTGGACGTCATTACTAGAAGATAGGCATTTTTCATCAGAGGCATTACATTTTCTTGGAACGGAAGGAAAAGTACCGTTTCAGAAAGTTTATTTTCCGCTATAAAATTTTCCACGTCAGCTCTCATAGGTCCATCTCCAACAATGATCGATGGCATACCTGACAAGAGGGAAATTTCTAAAAATTTTATAGGATCTTTTTGATAATCCAGTCTACCAACCCACAACAAATACCTACCCTTGTTCTCATTGGCAAAGGGGATACTCAAGGTCTCTTCTAGCTTGCTCTTATGATCATTTGTTATTGCGGGATTATACGCCATCAATATTTTTGACGAAGATATTTTACATTTTTCCAGAAGATGTCGTTCTATGCCACGAGATACCGCGACCACCTTATTGCTGAGGCGGGAAAAAAAGTAGTAATAAGCCACAGCCAGATACTTGTTTTCAGTTTGTATTATCCTTGTTGGGTTATTATGAATAGAAGCTATATGCCTAAAGCCTCTACATCCGGCTAATATGTTTAGGTATTTTGATATGATAACTAAGAGATTTACATGCCAAAGCGCGGAATAAACAATATCTGGCTTCTCATCACGAAAAACCTTTGAAAGCTTTTTTATTGAAGACTTGAATGACGGGCACGACAATTTCAGCAGTTTGATATTTTCCTGAATGCTAAACTCAAGGTCATCATTTTTAAGTGCCGCCACTAGAATTTCATAGCCATCTTTTTCCGCCAGGTAATTAGCCAAACTAATCGTCGCCCTTTGTGCGCCTCCTTTCCCTAGGGATGGCAACACAAATATTACTTTCTTCACCATCCTGACATTAATCCTTTCCAGTTATGCCGTTAACGATAGAAACTATCTCGTCTGCCTCACGATCCATCTCTGCCCGAGGCGCGTATCTAAGGCTCTTTTCTATCAGTTGGGAGGTCGGATGTTGCTTTTTCTCTATCTCCTCCATCGGCAAGAGTACGCAATCACCCAACCTTTCCAGAATCCCCCATTTAGCTCCCCTATCATAGGGTATCCCTATGAAAGGCCTCCCCAAGTAGGAAGAAAGTATGCAACCGTGCATTCTGGAGGAAATCACAAAATCACATTCACGGTATGCAATAGAGAGGTCTTCCAGGGAGGGGTTGCTTTTCGGCCCAATGACCTCACCCAAACTAGACAATTTTTTCCCGATCAGCTCAATCGCCTCATCATTAGGCTCATTTTCTAAAACAGCTTGATTGATGAACTTAAATCTCACCTTGCGACCATTACCTATACTTCCTGCAACTTCAGCAGCTAGGTGCGATACAAATTTTGAATAATTATCTAGCGAGATTCCATTTCGCTTCACCGGATCTTTCGGAACCACTCCTATCGTAAAAATAGAGCTGTCACGCAGATCTGATTCTTCCGCTATATTTTTTTTCATATAAAAGAACGACAAGTCTGGCAGATATTTTAGCTTTTCTTTACTTCCAGACATTATTTTTTTTTCAAGAAGCTGTAGTGACACATCCTCCCGTGCATACACACGCTCGCACCTAGAGAAGATCTTTCTCAACAACCATGATCCAGCTACGCTTTTAGGCTCCCATACAGATACACCCAAGGCGTATACCTTTTTCTTCATATAGATTGAGGCAATAGCACAAGTGCACAGATCAAAAAACTCAAAAAACTCAAAAAGTTTTTTATTTCCTCTGAAATTTCTACCATTCCATATAATGACTTCAGAAGCACTTATTTCGCCTAACAGCTTTCTCGCGCCATTTGGAATCAGAAATTTTATTCTTAGCTTCCACATCAGCATAATAAAGTGAAAAACTAGGACATTGGCAACCATAATCAGTTTGTTTGCTAAATTTGATAACTTTCCTGACTTCCTAAAATATAAGCTTAATTTTGGAGAAGGGGTAAATTCTATTGGCCCAATAGCTTTACTTTCATCTAGCTGCTTAGAGAATTCTTTGTACTCATTAATACCCGAGTCTAAAGCAACGACCGACGGCCACTGATCAACTAACTGCAAGATGGCCACTTGCATCATAGCGTCGCCACGATTGTAATCAGACCAATAGTCGACAATTAACGCCTTATTTTTCATTACACACCCTCAAATACAGCTCTTCATGCGCTTCAACGCAATACTTCAAGCTATACTTTTCCAAATTCACTTGATCCGCCATTTTTTTATAATTTTCCTGATTTCTAACAACGTCACTTATTTTATTAGCTAACTCCTCAACATTTCCCTCTTTAAACAGCAGCTCATCAGGAAGCAGCTCCACATTCCCGAAGCTTTTAGACGCAAGAGGCACAACACCTGAGGCTAATCCTTCCATCAACACAGTGGGCAAAGACTCGTAACCCAAACTTGGAACGACAATAATTTTTGAATTTGCATAAAAGGAAGGCAGATCTTCCTCTGGAACATGGTTGTGAATCTCCCCTCCCAACGCTTTTATTTTTGTTTCGTAGTTTTTTGTGACGTTGGGCTCGCTCACCCAGCCTTGCCCGAACACCCAATCACTTTTAAGAGGGCTCCCTATCTGCGCGTTTACTATGTCTATGGCGTTAAGAAGAATGTCTATTCCTTTTTTAGGCACCGGCCTTCCGACAAAAAGTACGTCAGTATTCCGTTCGCTAGCCGGGTCAGGCTTTCGATAAGTATCGAAGTCAATGCCATTTTGTATGACCGCAATTTTTGACTCTGGAACGCCATAGTCTTCCACTAACTCTTTAACTTGGAAGTCGCTTACAGATATAACTTTATCAGCCATTTTGTATATCTTTTTTTCAAGCGAAAACTGCAGGTAAGCATTTATATATATAATGAGGCTTTTAAAGCCTTTAATTTTATGATTAGCTTTAAACTCCGGCCAATGGGTTCCATGGGCCGTTATTACCATGGGCGTGTGCTTTTTCTTAAAAAAGATTGGGGCAAGAGCAGGCGTGTGCACATGAATTACATCAAGATCTTTTTCTTTTCTAACCTTCATGGATATTATCAGGCAGCGTAAAAAGTATTTTGGAAGAGCTGCAAGATAATTTGTGTTTACCCTCTCTTTTTCCTTCCCTCGAAAAAAATCTTTATTTTTACTTGTCGTTAGAAATGACTTATCAAATTTGCCACCTATACCCTTGTAAAGGTAATAGGGGTTTTTGACCATCCCGCCCACCAAAGCCGCAGACTTTGAAAAGTCAAAGTCCCACGCGATAAATAGCAATTTCTTTTTCATTACTCGCCTATAGTTTACAGCTGACTGCTTACAGCCAGCAGACTTTATTTAATTTGATTTACGATTAAAAACGGAGTGATCAGTATTTACATCACTTTTTACAAGGTGGGACAGGTTCTTTGAGAACGTCAGTTACTTAGCGAACTGGATATTGGTTAGTATGCCGAGGAACCTCTAAAACCTCTAAAAGCAGTTAACACAATAATCTTTATATCCATAATAACAGACCAGTTTTTAATATACTCCAAGTCGAACTCTACTCTTTTTTCCATTTTCTCAAGGGTGTCTGTTTCACCGCGCCAGCCATTGATCTGGGCCCATCCGGTAATGCCAGGTTTAACTAGGTGTCGCTGCATATAGCCATTTATCTTGTCACGGTATAGCTCGTTATGCGCGACTGCATGGGGTCGGGGCCCAACAATACTCATGGAGCCTTGCAGGACATTAATAAATTGTGGAAGTTCGTCTAACGATGTTCTACGAATAAATGAACCAACTTTTGTAATCCGAGCGTCATTCTTAGTAGCCTGTTTGACAACATCACCATTATCACATGTAGTCATACTACGGAACTTCCAGACCTCTATTTGCTCACCGTTAATCCCATAGCGGCGCTGCTTAAAGATAATAGGACCTGCAGAGGTGAATTTTACTGCTGCAGCAATGATTAGCATCGGCACTGCTATCAAGCATAATATAATTGAGCTAAGCACCACATCTTCAATGCGCTTTACGGCAGAATCAAAAGAATCAAAGGGCGTATCGTAAACACTTACAACTGGCAGGCCGCCAATTTCACGACTCCGAGCATTTAGCATCTTGAAAGTGAACACATCAGGTACGATATGCACACAACACGAACTGTTGGACAACGCTTCAACCAGTTCTTTTATAGTGTCCTCTTCTCGCATAGGAAGTGCTATGTAGATGTCGTCAAATGCCCCCGACCTTGCTTCTTTTTTAAGTAACTCGATGTCACCAACAACCTGCAACTTGCTTGCTTCTTTGCCTTCACCAGTTAATGGATGGCTACCCACACTCACACGGTTGTCGTAAAAGCCACTAATATCCATCCCCATCCATGCGCTGCTTATGATGTTTTTAGCCAAGGTAATACCCGGTTCTTTGGCACCTACAATCGCCACTCGGCGAGTATTTACTCCCGCACGGCGAAATTCACGCAACACCATTCTAGCGCTAACCCGGTACAAACTGATGGTTAGTGGCACAGCTAGCGCCCAAGCAATCATTACGCCACCACCGTAGTCATTTTCAAGATCAAAAAGAAAAACTACCGTCAGCAGGGATCCTATAACCAGCATCCAAGTGCTGGTTACCGTTCTCACCTCGGTAAATAGCGACTGCCCCCGCCAAGACAGATACAGCCCATTTTTATTGGCAAGGATGTGATAGAGGATTGAGCTGAGAAATGCCGCCATTTGGTAGCTGACACTCCATTGCTGCCCGCCTATGCCCACAAACAGGGCAAGCAGGCCCCATGTGAGCATAACGTCTGTGAGCTGATGAAGTGCCACCAGCATGGAATGATGTTGGCGTATAAAGCCCCCCTGCGGCACTGCCGATGAGTGAGCAGATTTGGTATTCACAGCTATTCCCTCGCTAATGCGGTTAAACAAGTCTTTGCATCGTTATAAGGCAGGCGGCCCAAAGACCCGCAGTATCCTCCTGAGGGGGGCTCGTCCACACCCCCCATACACGGTGACCTGCTTCGACCTAAGCCAGAGCAGGCAAACTCGAGGGCCGCTATTTTGCTCCACAACGGTGCGGAAACCAAGCCAGCATTGCTATCGAGTGACATTGTGACAAGTTGAGCCGCGCAAGTGCGACACAGCACAACCAGTCAAGTGCAGTTTTTGCGCCAACAACGTGCGCCACCTGTGAAGCAATGCACATTTTGCGCCAGCCAAGTGCACGACGAGGCCGCTCCGGGTCGTTCTTCAATCAGAGAACTCACATGCTCTCTACTCTAAGGCGCGGAGCCTACATGGCAATTACTACGACGGCGTTAAAGTATAGGCGAGTTTTTAGGGCGCCTACTTAAACAAAGAAGATGACAGCGCTAAGAACAAGATTCTTCCCATTGGTTTTTTGCGGGGCGCGCCACTTTTTATAGCATTGCCCCACGCAAACGGCCCGGGAATATCTTTGCTTAGCGTCGCGGTTTGAGTAGCAATATCGGATCTCGGCTCGGAGGGCAGGGTAACAGGGAGAGCGCGGCGATGGTGACACCTATATTGCTTTATTCACGTTTGAAGGTGCGCCAGAGCCTGACATCGGGATATCTAGTTCTGACCAAAGGACCGAGACTGCAGAGAACAAGGAAGGCCTGGGTGTGACGGACAACGCACCCAATGTCGTGACATTGTCACAGTTACTTGGCATGATCCTTGTCCTGCCAATTTGTGGGCGCGTATCATCTACAGCCGCACCACTATCAACCCGACAGCGCCCCGCGCATCACAAAAAATGGACATCTGAGTAATGAGACACGGCCAAGGGCGGCTTATCCGCTGGTTTCGCTTCGGCACATCACTACTGGCGGCAGCACTGCTGCACCAGCAGGCATTTGCCAAGCCCTGGATCGGCCCGGATGAGTTGGTACTTCGCCACCACATTGAACTGCTTTCGGCCAGCGGTGTGCTCACGACCCCAACAACCCAGTGGCCATTAATGTGGGGGGCGATCCTTCCGGATTTGCGCCGCGCCCAGGTACAACAGTTGAGCGACTCAGAACGTCAGGCTGTTGACGCGCTTTTGGCCCGTTTCGAGGAAGAGCGCCAGCCGCTCTCGGCGAAAGTAGAAATGGCAAGCAGTAAGCAGGAACGCCGCTTTCTTACCGGGTTTGGCAATCACAACAACGCGCCGGAATATGCGGCGATGTCCAGCGAGTTTGTCAGCTCGGGCTGGGCCGGGCAGCTCCGCATTAGTTATGACTTTCCCGACGCCCCAAGAGAGCATCGCCGACTGGATGGCAGCTATCTGGCAAAAGCGTTTGGCAATTGGGGCGTGAGTGTTGGGGCAATCGATCGCTGGTGGGGCGCAGGCTGGCAAAGCAGCCTGTTGCTTTCTAATAATGCTCGCCCTGTCCCCGGCATCGCGTTACAACGCAACCGTGCCCATGAATTTGAGAGTGCCTGGCTGAACTGGCTAGGCCCGTGGCAGCTACAAGCCTTCGCTGGACAAATGGAAGGCGACCGCGCCGTGCCGGAAACTAAGCTACTGGGAATGCGTGTTGCTGTGAAACCGACACAGTGGCTGGAAATTGCTGCAAGCCGCACCGCCCAGTGGGGAGGAGAGGGTCGCCCGGAATCTTTTTCGAGTTTTAAGGACTTAATGCTCGGCAATGATAACCGGGGCGACGGTGGTCTCAGCCAGGAAAACGAGCCGGGCAACCAATTGGCAGGCTTCGATGTCAAAATGCTGTGGGGCACCCCGTGGGGTAATCAGGGCGTGTACATTCAGCACATTGGTGAAGACGAGAGTGGCGCACAGCCGTCTCGCCTGACCCACGTCGTCGGCCTGAATGGTCTGCTTGCTGTCCAAAAGCACCGCATCCACTGGTTTCTGGAGCGGACTCAAACAACCGCAGGCGCCCTGATTGGAGATGAGCGTCCTAATTACGTATATGAGCATGCTATTTATAAAAGTGGCTATCGCTACAAAGGGCGCGCGTTGGGTGCCAGCATCGACAACGACAGTGAGCTGGATACCTTGGGCATTGATTGGATGATGCCGAATCAGGGCATGATTTCACTGCGGTATTCGGATGTGGCACTGAACATTGATGGCAGTGGTACACCTCCCGCAGGGCGCAGTGGCGGAGAAGGAAACAGCCTCGAATTGAGTTACGAGCAACGCTTTGGCACGCTTCGCGCAAAAGTGGGCTACTTAAATATTGATGACGGACTTCAACTTTATAATTACGACCATGGCATAGAAACTGCCTTCATCGAAGCCAGTTACCGCTGGTAAGCGTACAGGGATTAGCGGACAGCTCGTCGTTGCAACAACTAAACTAATGGGTGAACTATGGATGTAAGGAAGCTGGCAGCCTGTGTACTGGTGGCCGCCACAGCAGGCTGTACTGTCGTGCCAGGCAGTAATATGAACCGCATGAACTCCGTGTGGTTTGATGACACTCCCGAAGAGTACACCCCGGCAGAGACTGATATTCAGTATATTCCGATAAATGCTACGGTACTGGCGCACCTCAATCAGCAACCTCAGAAACAACCGTTGAGCAATACCGAGCTAGAAGCCGCCATATCCAGCTATCACTATAAAATAGGTTTAGGCGATATTCTAACCATTACTGTCTGGGAGCATCCAGAGTTGACCATTCCTTCTGGCTCATTCAGGGGCGCAGAAGAGAGCGGGAATGAAGTTAAAGCTGACGGCTCTGTATTCTATCCATATGCCGGCACATTATATGTTTTAGGTCTTACTACATCTGAGGTAAAGGATTTAGTTACTGAAAGGCTTTCTTCAGTGATAAAACGACCTCAAGTAGACGTGCGAGTTGCGTCATTTAAAAGCCAACGAGTATATGTAAGCGGTGCCGTAAAGCAGCCAGGCATTGCTCCTGTAACCAATGTGCCTCTAACCCTCGTCGATGCGATAGATCAACGCGGGGGGCTCGATGAAGATGCAGCCTGGGGTGACGTAAGGCTAACTAGAAATGGGCATACCCGAAACATATCCTTACGCTCACTTTACGAGCAAGGTGCCTGGAGTGAAAACATACTTCTACAACATGGGGATCAAATCCATGTCCCGCGCAATGATGCTGATAAAATTTTTGTATTAGGAGAGGTTAATCGCCCCCAAGGTCTACCAATGTCTCGAACGGGGACCACTTTGGCAGAAGCTCTGGCAAGCGCGAATGGAATTAATGAATCCAAGGCCGATGGGCGCGGAATCTACGTTTTACGCAATACCGGCATAAGTCGTGACGAGAATAACAACCCTATTTATACAGCCACTATCTACCATTTAAATGCTGCTTCAGCGGTCGGCTTTATGTTAGCCGACAAGTTCGCTCTGACACCTAGGGATATTGTATATGTCTCTCCGGCGCCGATTACACGCTGGAACCGCTTCCTTAGCCAGCTGCTACCAAGTATTGTTGCAACAGATCGGATCGGTGACATACAAAACAACAATTAAACTTTTTTATTTAGACAAAGTTATAGGGAGCACAGAACTCGTGCTCCAATTTGCATTCCTTGGAAGTTATTATGAGCAACCAAAACATCAACACCTCTCAACAAAAAAGCACGCAAATTGAAGGCGAAATCGACTTACTTGCACTATTTGGTTCGCTATGGGATGCAAAGGTACTGATTGTAAGCATTACTTTTTTGTTTGCTTGTCTGGGTGTTAGCTATGCCATGCTATCAACACCGATCTACCGGGCCGATGCAATGGTCCAAGTGGAAAAAAAGAGCTCCAGCCTGCCTGGTATAAGTGAAATAGGTGAGATGCTTGGAGGGGAGTCGGCATCTGGAACTGAAATAGAACTGATAAAAAGCCGAAAAGTTCTTGGGGGCGCCGTAGATAAACTGCACCTCGACATTTCAGTCGAGCCGAACTACCTCCCGGTGTTTGGTAAAGCCATTGCACGGAAGTTTAAGGGCACGGAAGGTGAGCTCGCCCCCCCGCTGTTTGGCCTAAACAGCTACTCTTGGGGCGGAGAAAGGATATCTGTCAGCGAATTCACCCCACCCCGCTCCGAGTTTGGTAAAGCACATACTTTAGTAAGCGACGGGGAAAAAGGGTTTTCATTATATAACCCAAATAATGAGCTGATCTTGTACGGAAAAGTGGGTGAACAGGCGTCCTCCAAGGGCTACAACTTATTTGTCAGCAAACTTATAGCGCACTCAGGAGCTACCTTTAATATAGCCCGGAAGAGCAGACTAAGCGCCATTATCAAACTCCAGAGAGATCTCGACGCTTCAGAGCGAGGCAAAGATTCCGGAATTATCGCCCTATCATTGGAGGATGACACTCCGAGTCATGCAGAAGATGTACTAAATGTTATTGCTCAAAACTATCTCCGCCAAAATGTCGAGCGTCAGTCTGCTGAAGCCTCGAAAAGCTTAGAGTTTTTACGTGAACAACTGCCTGGCATAAAAAAAGATTTAGAAAATGCCGAACGAAAATTCAATGAATATCAGGTTAAAGTTGGTTCGGTGAATATTACATCAGAAGCCAATGCGCTTCTTGAGCAGGTTGTTGGCCTGGAAACAAAAATAGCGGAACTACAGCTAAAACAGGCGGAGCTAGATAGAAAGTACACTAACGATCACCCGACATATCTCGCTTGGCGAGAGCAAATGACCGAGCTGTCGAAGCGGAAAGAAGAATTGAATGAGCGGACCAAGAATCTCCCGGAAACACAGCAAGAATTACTGGGATTAAAGAGGGACTTGGAGGTTGGCACACAGATATATACACAGATGCTGAACAGTATTCAGGAGCTTGACATCCTTCGAGCAGGCACTGTAGGCAATGTTCGCATCGTGGATGAGGCTGCCGTAAACGTTGAGGAACCTGTTAAGCCTAAAAAAGCGTTAATAGCCGTTATCGCGACGCTTCTCGGAGGATTTCTATCAGTCGCACTAGTCTTAGTCCGAGCGGCGTTAAACCGAGGAGTAACCAACCCTGATGATATAGAAGCCATTGGCTTGCCAGTTTACACTAGCGTGCCACTCTCAGATGAGCAGCGGAAATTGGATGGTGTAGGGCGCCGGCGTGCATCTATCAGGAAAAAGCAAAAAAATCAGCACCCCCACGATTTGCTGGCCCAGAAAAACCCCACCGATATTGCTATCGAAAGCCTTCGCAACCTGCGCACCAGCTTGCACTTTGCAATGCTGGAAGCTGACAACAATATCATGATGATTTCCGGCCCCAGCCCCAACGTAGGTAAGTCGTTTATCTCGGGGAATCTTGCTGCGGTAGTTGCCCAGGCAGGACAAAAAGTGCTCCTGATAGACATGGACCTTCGCAAAGGCTACCTGCATAAGATGTTCGGTGAAGAGCCCGAAGGTGGCGTCAGCGATGTACTTGCCAAGCGTGTGAGTGTTGCGGACGCCATCCGCCCAACACGGGTTGGTGAGCTTTCGTTTATGTCTCGAGGAACCATTCCACCGAACCCATCGGAATTGCTGATGAGCAAAGGGCTGACGGAACTGCTGGAAGAAGTGAAAGACCAATTCGACCTGGTTATCGTCGACACACCACCCATTATGGCGGTGACCGATGCCGCGATTGTGGGCCGTCAGTGTGGCGTGACAATGTTGGTGGCTCGCTTCGGCCTTAATCCGGTTAAAGAACTGGAAGTGACCAAGCAGCGCTTTGAGCAAAACGGTATTCCAGTGAAAGGTGTCGTACTGAACGCGATCGAGCGCCGAGCATCCGGTTACGGCTATGGCTACGGTTACGGCTATGGCTACTACCACTACGAGTATAAATCGGACGGTAGCAAGTAAGCCTCTGCCTTCCCGCCCCGGCCTTCGAGCCGGGGCGCCACTCCACAATCACAATCCCCCTACTCGCTAGTGAGCTGAGCAGTGTAGAATTCCTCTTTTTACACTAGAGGTTCACGTGCCAGAGTTACCCGAGGTCGAAACGGTTTGCCGTGGCATACGCCCACACCTGGAAGGCAAGCGCTTTAAACAGGTTACGGTTCGCCAGTCAAGTCTGCGCTGGCCCGTCCCTGCGGACCTTCCCACGCTGCTCAAGGGGCAGCGGGTCAAATCCATTACGCGCCGGGCAAAGTATGTGCTTGCAGAGCTGGATGAAGGGCATTTGCTCGTTCATTTGGGCATGTCCGGCCGATTGTATTTTGTTCCAAGCAATACTCCTGTGGGTAAGCATGATCATGTCGACTTTCTCCTGGATAGTGGCCAGGTGCTTCGCTATACCGATCCGCGCCGTTTTGGTGCAGTTCTTTTTCTGGAAGGCGACACCACATCTCATTCGCTACTCAGCCACCTTGGCCCCGAGCCACTCTCATCCGATTTCAACGCGGAGTATTTGGTCGCCCGAGCAAAAGGGCGCAGTATGCCGATCAAGAGCCTGTTGATGGACGGCAGGATCGTCGTTGGTGTCGGCAATATCTATGCGAATGAAGCACTGTTTATGGCGGGAATTAGACCTGATCGCATGGCGGGAAAAATTAGTCCAGTACGCTACGAGAGGCTGGTAACCTGTGTAAAACAGGTGCTCCAGAAGGCCATTGCCGAAGGCGGAACCACCCTGAAAGATTTTGTGGGCGGAGATGGCAAACCGGGCTACTTCAAACAGGAGTTGCAGGTATACGGTCGTGCCGGCGAGCCGTGTTTGAAATGTCAGTCGACGTTACGCGAGATTAGGCAGGCGCAGAGAAGCACGGTGTTTTGCGGCCGCTGCCAGCGTTGATCGCGGGGACTTCCTCGCTGCCATGTCGGGCTTGCTTGATCCCCGGATCCAAGACCACAGAACTCTGACGCAGCCCATCGACAAACTCAGGGGCAGCGGCACTGAACCCCGACTCGGAGGCCGAGTGACAATCACAGGCTCAGGACCAACGCCCCCGCCCTGCTAAAAGCCGCGCACAACACCCTCGCGCCGGGGGTCAGCACCACCAGTCAAACCCTGATCAGTAATTTGGATAACGTGGAGGCCGCTGGTCTGATCTCGCAGCACAATGTTGTGGCCTCTGGCTTCCATTCTCATCACGGTGGCGGTATCGGCCCGACCCTTCTCCATTTCAACCCCATGTCCCATGGCAATGATGTGCCCCTCTGCGATGACCTGCGCCACCGGCTCATTCAGTGCAAGAATGCGGTAAAGACTGGCGGCGACGTAATCAATAATCCTGGCCCCGCCAGGGCTGCCGATGGCGAGCTTGGCCTGCCCTTTTTCCATCACCAGCGTGGGCGCCATAGACGAACGCGGCCGCTTGCCCGCTTCCACGCGATTAGCGATAAGCTTGCCGCTGCTATCGCGTGGCGCAAAGGAGAAATCCGTAAGCTGGTTGTTCAACAGGAAACCGCCCACCATAACTCGCGAGCCAAACGCAGTTTCGATGCTCGTTGTCATGCTGACCACATTGCCTTGAGGATCGACAATACTGAAGTGGCTGGTAGACGGCAGCTCCGGTGACGCCGCCGAGATTCGCGGCTCGGCCTCGGGAGGCAGCCCGGGTTTAGCATTGGAGATAACGGTCGAATTAGTGATTTGTGCCGCGCGCTTGTTGAGATAGCGCCGGTCAACCATCCCCGCCACTGGCACACTTACAAACGCCGGGTCACCCACGTAAGCATTTCGGTCGGCGAACGCCAGCTTGGACGCCTCAATAAACCCGTGTTGCCAGTCCGCCCGAATTCCATTCTGTTCTTCGTAGGCCTCCAACATACCGAGTATCGCCAACACCGTCGTACCACCCGACGACGGTGGCGGCGCGCCACAGATGTCATACTCCCGGAAACCTGCGCACACCGCAGCCCGTTTAACAGGACTGTAGGCAGCCATATCCTCCATTGTCATCATGCCTTTGCGGTTTGGATCTTGCTGAACCGCATTGACGATATCCTTCGCCAATTCACCGCGATAGAAATCCCTCGCCCCAAACTCCGCCAGGCGACGCAGCGTCTTCGCATATGCCCGATTTTTCAGAAGACTGCCCTGAGGTTTCGGCGTCCAGCCCCCCTCTGTCTTCACAAAGAAGTAATCGCTGATCTGTGGATTCACGGCCACCTTGGGCATACGCTCCAGCAGGATGTGCAACCGCTCCGAGATAATAAAGCCTTGCTCTGCAAGCCGGATAGCCGGATCAAAAAGCTTGTTCCAGGGCAGCGCTCCATGCGCCTTGTGTGCAGCCTCCAGCATTGCAACAACGCCGGGTACACCAACAGACTGCCCCCCGATAACGGCATCGAAGAAGTTCATCGGCTTGCCATCAGGAGTCAGAAAATACGCTTCCGTGGCAGCAGCAGGCGCTGTTTCCCGCCCATCCCACGACTGTAGCTCGCCACGAGCCTTGTCCCAATGCAACATAAAGGCGCCGCCACCAATCCCGGAGGACTGCGGTTCAACTAAACCCAGCACCAACTGTGCTGCGATGGCGGCGTCCACGGCCGAGCCCCCCTGCTTCATAATGTTTACCGCCGCGTCGCTGGCATAGGGGTTTGCCGTCACGGCCATAGCATTGGGAAACGTCGCCGACTTTATTTCAGAAAAACCGCTGGCCGCTTCAGGCACGATAACGGGATCGCTGGCCCAAGCAAAAGACGAGCTAATCAATAACAGTGCGAAAAACAGGCGTTGGCGCATGAGTTGGCTCCGCTGGAAGAATCAGGAGCACAGACTGCCATGCCCCGCGGTAGTAGGCAAAGTGACCGAGGAGAAAGAAGCTTATTCATTGTTTTTCTGACCCACAGCGCTGCTCTCACGTCTTCGCGCAGGCTCAGACCGAATTGATTCTGAGCCGCCACAACGCTTGGAAACTCCAATAGAGGGCTTCAGCCTTTAGCAATTAACTGCTGGTACTTTTCCAGCAGTTGCTCTTCGGTTTCCATGTGCTTGGGATCGAGGGGAATGCAGTCTACCGGGCAGACTTGCTGACATTGGGGTTCGTCGAAATGCCCCACACACTCGGTGCAGCGGTCGGGGTCGATCTCATAAATGACTTCGCCCATGTAGATGGCGTCGTTTGGGCACTCAGGCTCACAAACATCGCAGTTAATGCACTCGTCGGTGATTAACAGGGCCATTGAGTTTACTTGCCACCAAAGCGCGTATTAAGCGCAAGCATGACGTTATCGGGCACAAAGCGCGACACGTCACCGCCCATCGCGGCGATTTCACGCAGCAACGACGACGACACATAGGAAAGCGATTCACCCGGGGTAAGGAAGATAGTTTCCAGTCCCGGCGCCAGCGCGCGGTTCATATTGGCAAGCTGCAGCTCATATTCGTAGTCGGCAACGGTACGCACGCCGCGCAGAATGCTGTGGCAGTTTTGCTCCTGAGCCAGCTCCACAGTCAGGCCGGTAAAGCTGCACACTTCGATATTGGGGAGGTGAGCCAGAGCTTCTGCACACAAATCCATACGCTGCTTTAGATCGAACAGTGGCTGCTTTTTCTCGCTGTGGGCTACCGCCAGTACCACCGTATCGAAGAGCTTGCTGGCACGCTCTACCAGATCAATATGGCCGCGGGTAATAGGGTCAAATGTACCGGGGTAGACAATGCGCTTCATGGGTCACCGTTCCTTCACTGGGCGGCTGATGGTATCGAATTCACTGGCAGCGAACAACCGACAGGGGATGCCCTGCCTCCCATCTGTCCCGAGTCCAGATCCGCTTTCGGAACCCCTCAGCCGCGGTAGCGCTCGCTGGCTTCCGTCTCACGGCTTTCCGCTTCCCAGGGGTCGGGCAGCAGTCGCACTTCCTTAAACAGATGATGAGCCGGGGTGTATTCAGTCAAGGCATCGGCAGCAAGCAAAATCGCCGCGGCCGTCCAGGTGGGACGCTCGTCAGGCCACAGCAAGTCTTCAACAAACTGATAGCCGGTCCAATACTCGCCATTGCTTTCCCGCCACTGATGTAACCAGCTATATACCGTTACGGCGCGGGCGTGATCGCCAGCGGCCAGCAGTGCCATGGTCAACTCGCAGGATTCCGCTACTGTCACCCAGGGCTCGTCAGACACGCAGCGGCAACCCATACCGGCTTCCACAAACTCGACCCAGCGTTTTTGTAGATGAGCACTGGCTTTGGCGGTGGGAATCACCCCGGTAAGCACGGGATAAAACCAATCCATGGAGTAGCGGGCTTTGCTCTCCCATGTACGATCGAAGCGCTCGGGCTTGTGGCGCATCGCCTCACCCAGCTTGTGACGCGCCTTGCACCAGTCTTTTCGCGGCTCGCCCAGTGTGACCGAAATATTCCAGGCACATTCGAGGCTTTTATAGATAGAAGCACAGCCGGTGACCAAGGCATCCACCATCGGTTTGCCATCGGCATCCACTGCCCAGTTAATCTCGCCGTGAGCGCTCTGTTGGCCTACGACAAACTCCATGGCGCGCTGCACACAGGGCCACATGCTTTTCAGGAAAGCGCGATTGCCACTGATCAGGTAGTGGTGCCAAACACCGGTGGCGATATAGGCCACGAAGTTAGTCTCGCGACGCTCGCGGTTATCGACTTCGCCTGCGCGATACGCTGCCCACCAGCTCCCATCGGGCAACTGGCTGTCGCGCAACCAGTAGTAGGCACGCTCTGCGGCGGGATACTCGCCACCAATACTGAGCCCCATCGCGGACTCAACATGATCCCAGGGATCGGCATGACCACCATCAAACCAGGGAATACTGCCGTCAGCCTGCTGTTCTCTCAGCAGAAATTCGACGGTAGGCCGAAAAAAGTCTTCGGGATACAGTCCCTTGCTGAGAAACAGTCCACTCATGCCGCCTGCCCTTTCTGGAAGTACATCACTACGGATTTACCCATTACCGGGTTGAGCCCCCGCTCGATGGTGCGGGTCAGCAGCGGCCGGTCGAGCAGATCCCAGACCAGCAGCTTGTGATAACTCTTCACCAGCGGATTGTTGTCCTGCCCCCAGAAGGCGCATTTCAACCACCAGTAGGGGGAATGCAAGGCATGTGCCCAATGGCGACGATAAAAGCGAAAACCAAGCCCCTGAATCTGTTTTCTCAGTTCAGAAGCCTTGAAGATGCGCAGGTGACCGCCTTCGACCTCGTGGTACTCATCGCTGAGTGCCCAGCAAATTTTCTCCGGCCAGGCACGGGGGACACTGGCGCAGAACAGGCCCCCAGGCTTGAGAATCCGCTCGATTTCCACCAGTACCGCTTGATAATCGGGAATGTGTTCCAGTACTTCAGAACAAATGATCTTGTCGAAACTGTTATCCGCAAAGGGCAGTTGCAGGGCGTTGGCATTGGCCAGACCGAAGGCACGGTGGCTATCATCCGCGTCCACGAAATCGGCAGCACGCTCTTTGGCTGTCTGCAAATCCTTCAGGCAGAGGTCGACACCGACAGAGGTAATCTCTCCCTCCACATAGGCAGCGATAACGTGGCGACCTTCGCCACAGCCGAGATCGAGCAGGCGATCGCCCGGCTTGAGTTGGAAATGTTTGAAATCAACCGTTTTCACTGCGTAATACCTGCTCGTAATAATCCAGCATCTGACCGGCAGCACGCTGCCAGCAGAAAATATCTTCCATGCGCTGGCGTCCCGCCAGCTCGTAGCGACGGCGCAGATCGGCATCGGCCAGCAAGGTATCAATCGCTTTTGCCATCGATGCACTGTCGCGCACCGGCACCTGAAGCGCTGCGTCGCCGGTAACCTCGGGCAATGCGCCACCATCGGTCGACACCAGCGCGGTGCCACAAGCCATGGCCTCGCCTGCGGGCAGGCCGAAGCCTTCATACACCGAGGGCACCACCGCTACTTCCGCTTCGTTGTAAAAATGTACCAGCTGCTCGGTACTGATACCTGACACGGTCACAATATGTTCGCGCAGCTTGAGCCGCGAAATAAGCTGATCGACCTCACTGCCCTCGCGGATATTGCCCACCATCAGCAATTGCAGATCCGGGTAGCGCGGCAAGATTTCTGCCATCGCTTCCAGCAAATAGCGCATACCCTTCAGGGGTTGATCAGCAGACACGGTGGCCATCAGGCGTCGGGCAACCTTGGGCACATTGCCCAGCGGACGAAACTCATCGGTATCAATACCGCAGTGCACCAACTGAATCGCAGCAGGCTGCATCCCGAACGCAGCGGCGATGTCTTCCCGGCTGCGTTCAGACACGGTCACCACATGGTGAAGCTGCGGGGCTACTTGGCGCTGCATCGCTATAAAACTGTGCCAACGGCGAATCAGTACGCGCTCACGCCAGTTCTTGGCCGCTTTAAGGGCAATATCGAGATCACTGGTGATGGGATGATGGATCGTGGTAATCAGCGGAAAGCCGAGCTTCTGCAGCGTTAACATGCCAAAGCTCAGGCTTTGGTTGTCATGAATGATGTCGTAGTGACGACCGTGGCGCTTGAGGTATTTCACCACACGGCGGCCGAAACAATAGGGCTCCGCAAACCCCCCGGTCAGTTTGCTGGTCCATTCAATCACATTGGTCATCGACCGCAGGTGATGGGGGCGAATTGAGCCCAGTCCGGTCTCGAATAGATTCATACCCGGCATTTTTATCAGCTTGACCCGCGGGTCGAGGTGCGGATAGGGCTGGCCTGAAATGACATCGACCTGATGCCCCGCCTCCACCAGCGCCTTGCTGAGATACTTCAGATAAATGCCCTGACCACCGCCAAAGGGCGCACTGCGGTACCCCAAAAGGCAGATGTGCAAGCGGCGATGAGGCCGTGCTTCATCGATAGGAATAACTTGGGCGGTACCGGTTGCCGCGGCATCCCGGGCCAGTACTGTCGGATCTGATGACATAGCCGTTATCGCTGTTTGTTAGGATTGTATCTGGCTTGCCCGGCGCCGATTCCGCAGCACCCCCGGCACCCCGGCCAGTGAAGACGCGGGCCATGGCGCCACCGCCGATTTGCGGGACATGTATTGCCACATTAAGTGATGGGATTCTAACCATCGCTTGTGGATAAATCCACCGAACCGCCCCCCTTGGGGGGATTAAGACTTTGTCATGTTACACTGCAAAATGCAGACATCTTGGGTGGATATTCCGGTAATGCGCAACTTTTCTCGCTACTCTTTACGCTTTGTCGTTGTGGCTTGGCTCGCTCTGCTGGCGGCCTGCAGTGGCGGGCCCGACCGCAAACCTCCCGCTCAGGGAGCCTTTACGCCGCTGGAACGGGGCGGTGGTCTGCGACTGTTTGAATACACATTGCGCGTTGCGCTGCCCCCTGCCCGCGCTATTCACCGCACCCCTGATGGCAACAGCGCTCCACAGCCTCGTCAGCAGGATGATCGGACTCTGCTCAAACAGGCGCATCGATTGCTGAACGACGACCCGCGACTGAACGACTACTGCCCCAATGGTTACATGACATTGGACGAGTATGCGCTGCTGGGCGAGTTAATGATCCGCGGAGAGTGCCGCTATGAACCGAGACAGGAAGCGAGCAAATAAGCCGGAGCCAGCATCCAGAGCCACCGCACACTGAAGAACGCGTTGCGCCTGTTTGAAGTATCGGGGGTTTGGACCCCAGCTCAAGGCCGGGGTGACAGTAATTTTAACCGTACTTCCTACATCGTCATGCCGGACTTGATCCGGCATCCAGAGCCACCGCGCACGGAAGAACGCGTTGCACCTGCTTGAAGTATCGGGGAATTGGACCCCGGCTCAAGGCCGGGGTGACAGCATTTTTTAACCGTCCATCTTACATCGTCATGCCGGACCTGATCCGGCATCCATAACCACCCAAATCAGCAGCACGAGCCGTGCTACATTCAAACACCGAGGGACTGGACCCCGGCTCAAGGCCGGGGTGACCGGAATGCGGAGATCGGGCGAAGAAAATGCGGGAAGCCCGGTTGACGGAAATACGGAGTTTGAGGTGAGAGAAAAGCGGGACACAGAGGTCCCGCTCAGCACTTAGGCGACGGGCGTCAGCCACTCTGGGAATTGCTCCCGGCGACCTTTTACCTGATCGAAGTAGCGGCTTTGCAGTTCGGTGGTGATGGGACCACGCACGCCACTGCCGATTTTGCGGCCATCCAGTTCGCGGATCGGCAGAACCTCTGCGGCGGTGCCAGTGAAGAAGGCCTCGTCCGCGACATAGACTTCATCACGGGTAATACGCTTCTCGTGCAGCTCCAGTCCCAGCTCCTGACAGAAGGCGAAAATGGTGTTGCGAGTGATGCCATCGAGACAACTGGTCAGCTCGGGGGTGAACAGCTTGCCATCGCGAACGATAAAGATGTTCTCGCCACTGCCTTCAGCCACGTAGCCTTCGTTGTCCAGCAGCAGGGCTTCTTCGCAGCCACTGTCCAGCGCTTCACGCAGTGCCAGCATCGAGTTGATGTAGTGGCCGTTAGCCTTGGCCTTACACATGGAGATATTGACGTGGTGGCGGGTATACGAGCTGCAACGCACCTTGATGCCTTTATCTCGGGCTTCCGGGCTCATGTAACTCGGCCAATCCCAGGCGGCCACAATCACGTGAGTGCGCAGATTGTCGGCGCGCAACCCCATGCCCTCGGAGCCGAGGAAGACCATCGGGCGCAGGTAGGCTTCGTCGAGATTGTTGTCCCGTACGACCTGACGCTGGGCTTCGTTGATCACATCTTTGTCGAAGGGCATCGCCATATTCATGATATGGGCAGAACGGAACAGGCGATCAGTGTGCTCGTTCAGGCGGAAAATACAGGTGCCGCGATCAGCGGTTTTGTAAGCACGTACGCCTTCAAAGACGCCCATGCCATAGTGCAGTGTGTGGGTAAGAACGTGGACGCGAGCATCGCGCCAGGGAACCATTTCGCCGTCAAACCAGATTAGACCATCGCGGTCGGCCATGGACATTGTCATCTACTCCTGAAAATTGCTGTTATGCGCTTTGCTCACCGAAGATCTGCGTCCAGATCCGGCGCACAGCCGCGCGCTCCTCTACGAGGACCTCACCACTGAGTTGTCCCTTCTGCTCCTGCAGACTGGCCCGGTGCGACTGGCTGCGAAAAGCGATATAAGCCTCGATCAAGGCTCTGGCATCAGCCTCGGAAATCAGGCCTTCTTGTTGAAGGGATTCCAGGATCCGAATATTGTCGGTATAGGTGTGCAGTGGCGGGTGCTGATGCGACCAAGCTAAGACGGCATATTGCACCATAAATTCGATATCAACGATACCTCCCAGCCCCTGTTTGACATCAAATTCGCGGTTTTTTTCGCCACCGCCAGGCAGCAGATGTTTACGCATTTTATCGCGCATGTTCAGTACATCTTCGCGCAGCGCATCGGGGTCACGCTCACGCCCCAACACCTCGGCCCGCAGCGCGTCGAAATTGGCAGCCAGCACGGCATCACCCGCCACAACTCTCGCCCTGACCAGTGCCTGATGCTCCCAAGTCCAGGCTTGGGCATTCTGGTACTCGGCAAACGCGGTGAAGCTGCTGACCAATAGACCGGAATTACCGGATGGTCGCAGACGCATATCCACTTCGTACAATGAACCGAGACGAGTCAGCGCCGTCAGGATATGGATGATGCGCTGGCCGAGGCGAGTAAAGAAAATATTGCCGTCCAAGGGCCGCTCACCGTCGGTGACCGCCCCGCCGGGCACGTCGTGCAGAAAGACCAGATCGAGGTCGGATCCATAGCCCAGTTCAATGCCCCCCATCTTGCCATAACCCAGAATGACAAAGTGGCGGCGCGGATCATCCACTGCCGGACTGCCGTGTTTTTCCACCATATTCTGCCAGGCGATATCCAGCACCGCCTCCAATACGACTTCGGCAATATAGGTGAGGTAGTCACTGACTTTCATCAGCGGCAAGGTACCGCCAATTTCCGAGGCGGCAACCTTCAATACATGGGCCAGACGGAAGTAGCGCAGTGCATCCATCTGGCTTTCCAGATCATCCTGTGCAATGCGCAACAGGCGCTGACGCAATTCACTGCGCAGCCCCTCCTTATCCGGCACATTGAACAAGTTGTGGCCGTCCAGCAGCTCGTCCAGCAACGCCGGATGCGAAGCTAGCTGCCGCGACACCCAGGGACTGGCATCACAGAGGGTCACAAGGCGCTGCAGGGCTGCGGGATTCTCCATCAAAAGCACTAGATAAGCCGTGCGCCGCAGCACCGACTCAATCAGCGGGATCAAGCGGATAACCGCGCGACCACCGTCTTCGGCGTCCTGTGCCTGTTCGAGAAGACGCGGCAGGAAGTCATCCAGTCGTTCTCTCGCGGTGCCCTCCATGCGTTTAACCGCGCTGCTTTCCAGCAGGGCAACCAGGCGCCTGGCCAACTCCTCGGCATCACTGAACCCGGCGTTCTGCAACTCATCCCTCAACGCGTCCTGTTCGGGCTGATCCAGCAGAGTCTCCCAGTGCGCCAGCGCTGAGTGATCGGTATTCGCCTCGTCCTCGGGGGCGGCAATCACATTGGCAAAGTGCTCGCTGACCCGCTCGCGATGCTGCTTCAGCACCGTGTGAAATTCGGCCCAACTGTCAAAGCCCATACTGTGCGCCAATCCCGCCTGCGGAAATGCGGAATCGGGCAGTTGCTGCGTCTGTTCGTCGCGCCAGGCCTGAATGGCGTGCTCGGTGTTGCGCAGAAACACATAGGCCTCTTGCAGCTCCTGCACCACCGGTGCCGGCAGCAGTTCCATGTCGCGCAGCTCATTGAGAATGACCTGCAACGGCCGCTGTTGCAGCGCGTCTTCCTGGCCACCGCGAATCAACTGAAAGCACTGGGCGATGAATTCGATTTCGCGAATGCCGCCCGCACCCAGCTTGATGTTGTCGTTCAGATTGCGACGCGCCACTTCCCGCTGAATCATCGCTTTCATATCGCGCAATGAATCGATGGCGGAAAAGTCGAGGTAGCGACGGTAGACGAAGGGTCGCAGGGTTTTCATCAGCACCTCGCCCGAGGCCATATCCCCGGCGATGCAACGCGCCTTGATCAGCGCGTAGCGCTCCCAGTCGCGCCCCTGATCCTGGTAGTACTCTTCCAGCGCATCAAAGCTGACGACCAGCGGCCCACTCTGGCCGTAAGGCCGCAGGCGCATGTCCACCCGAAATACAAAACCGTCCGCGGTGCGGGCATCCAAGGCCTTAATCAAGCGCTGGCCCAGCCGGATAAAAAACTGCTGATTGTCGACGCTGCGCGGACCACCCACGGTTTCGCCAGCTTCGGGATAGCTGAATACCAGATCGATATCTGACGACAGGTTCAGCTCGCCGGCCCCCAGCTTGCCCATGGCAATAACCAGCAACTGCTGCGGCACACCATCGTGGGAATGGGGCTCCCCCCACTCCTCGCAGAGTTCGCGATGCAGAAACGCCAGCGCCTCCTGAACACAGGCGTCGGCCAGCGCCGACAGTTCTGCCACTGTCTGTTGCATGGAGGCGAGCCGGCTGAGGTCGCGCCAGACAATACGCAGCCAGTGACGATGACGGAAGCGGCGCAGACAGGCGGCCAGCTGATCGCGATTTTCACAGGCAGCACAGTCGGCGGCCAGGGCGGCGCGGAATTGTCCGGCGCTCAGTTCTCCATCGAGTTCACCGCTCTGCTGCAAGGCGGGTAACAGGCTGGGATAACGCTGACAGTAATCGAGAAAAATCGGGCTGCCCGCCAGCACGGTGAGCAGATGCGCGCGCGCCGATGACTGGGCGAAGTCGCGGTACCACAGCGCCTGCTCCTCGTCACAACGCTCCAGCAGTGTCTGCCAGCGCAGATCCAGCCCCTCAGCCAGCAGCGGGGGCAGTTCCTCGTGTTGAATATTCAGTTCGCTTGCGCTCATGGGATTCCTGAATTCGATTGGCATTATTGGCTGTGCACCGGCGGCGCAACGCGCAGAATTTCCGCAATGGTGGTCTCGCCCGCCGCGACTTTCCGCGCGCCGCTGAGACGCAGGGTGCGCATGCCTTTTTTCATGGCTAGCAGACGCATTTCATCCAGTGCGACGTCATCCTGTATCGCCGCCTGCAAATCCCCCTCAACGGTGAGGATTTCGTAGATGCCCTGACGCCCGTAAAAGCCAGTGTTACGGCACTCAAGACAACCGGGAGCGTGATAATACTGCGCTGGCGGTGACAGTTTCCATGGCGCGGTCAACGCCGCCCACTCGGTGCCACTGGGATCCAGCTCATCGCTGGACTGGGGGGTTTTGCAGTGCGGGCACAGGGTACGCACCAACCGCTGGGCCATCACGCCTAGCACCGTGGCACGGATCAAATACGCGGGCACCCCCAGCTCCAAAAGGCGGGTAACCGCCGACGGGGCATCGTTGGTGTGAAGCGTGGAAATCACCAGATGGCCCGTCAGCGCGGCCTGAATCGCCATTTCAGCGGTTTCCAGATCGCGAATTTCGCCGATCATGATGATGTCCGGATCCTGTCGCAGCAGCGCGCGCACGCCGCTGGCAAAGTCCAGATTAATGTTGTGCTGCACCTGCATTTGGTTGAAGGCGTCTTCCACCATCTCAATGGGATCTTCGATGGTGCAGACATTCACTTCAGGACTGGCGATCTGGCGCAAGCTGGAATACAGCGTGGTGGTTTTCCCCGAACCAGTGGGGCCTGTGACCAGCACGATCCCGTGGGGCGCCCGAATCATCGACTGCCAGCGTTGCAGGTCTTCTCCGCGCAGGCCCAACTCATCGAAGCTGCGCAGTAGAACCTCGGGATCGAAAATCCGCATCACCAGCTTTTCGCCGAAGGCGGTAGGCAGGGTGGACAGACGCAACTCAATTTCCTGTCCGCTGGGATTCTTGGTTTTCAGCCGGCCGTCCTGCGGGCGCCGCTTTTCTGCCACATCCATGCGCCCCAGAATTTTCAGCCGGCTGACCACCGCCGTAAGCACGGGCGGCGGCAACTGGTAAACCGTGCACAGCACGCCGTCGATGCGAAAGCGCACATTGCCCTGCTTGCGGCGAGGCTCAATGTGAATATCGCTGGCCCGCTGATCGTAGGCGTATTGCAGCAGCCAATCGACAATATTGACGATGTGGCTGTCGTTGGCATCCAGATCTTTGAGCTTGCTGATTTCCAGCAGCTGCTCCAGGTTTGTTCCCGCCCCACCGCGAGTATCACCACTGGCGCCCCGCACCGATTTCGCCAAGCTGTAAAATTCGATGGTGTAGCGATCAATCGCCTCGGCATCGGCAATCACGCGCCGAATTGGCCGGTTGAGCACCTGCTGCAGGTCTTCCACCCAGCCGTCGACAAAGGGCTCGGCGCAAGCAATCACCACCTCCTCCCGACTCGCCGACAGCGCCAGAATGCGGTGACGCTGGGCAAAGGCGAAGGACATGACTTCTGTGACCGACGGCACATCTACTTTCAATGGATCGATGCGCGCCGTCTGCAAATCGCAGTAAGCACTCAACCACCCCAGCAGGGTGTCTATACTCAGGGTTGCCCCCGGTCGCCGGGCATTGGCCAGTTGCTGACTGGCGAGGAAGTTGAGGGGGTGCTGCGGGCGGTCACCCTTGCGAGGCGGGTTGACGGCGGTGCGCCGGGCAAGCTCCGGCGCCAGAAGGCCGTCGTCGACTAACTGCCGGAGTACATTGGCGACATCCAAGGGACCGTGGCGGCTGAGCTGGCTGGGCATGCTGACTCCGAATTGTCATATTTATACCGCATCATTATGACAAGCCCCGGTGCCGCTATACCAGCGCGACATGCCATACCGCACAAAACTGGTGAGGGCGGCGATGCGTCCGTATAATCGCCGCATTTTAAACTCAAGCGCATGCAAGGAGCCCTGACGTGCCCCTCAACAAGCTGAATAACCTGTTTGGCAAGTCTCCCTTCGAGCCGATTCAGGATCATATCCAAAAAGCGGAACTCTGTGCGGCAGCACTCAAACCCTTTATCAGCGCCGTCATCGCCAAAGACTGGGAGGCAGCGGCGACAGCCCAGCAGGAAATCGTCAAGCTGGAAAACGAAGCCGATCAACTGAAAAAGCATATCCGCCTCAACCTGCCCAGCAACCTCTTCCTCCCCGTTCCCCGCTCCGACCTTCTCGACCTGCTCAGCATGCAGGACCGCATCGCCAACTGTGCCAAAGATATCGCCGGGTTGATGCTGGGCCGAAAAATGGAAATCCCTGATTCACTGGTCGACAACATGCGCACCTATGTCGACTTGGCGATCTCCACGTCCTCACAAGCGAAAAAGGCCATTGAGGAACTGGACGAACTGCTGGAAACCGGCTTCCGCGGCCACGAAGTGAAAGTCGTGGAAAAAATGATCGAGGAGCTGGACACGCTGGAATATGAAGCTGACCAGCTGCAGGTCACCATCCGCGCGGAGCTGTTTACCATTGAGCGCGACCTGCCACCCGTAGACGTGATGTTTCTGTACAAAGTCATCGAACTGATCGGCGAATTGTCAGATAAATCGCAAAAAGTAGGTTCACGCCTGCAAGTCATCATTGCCCGCTAAGCAGGGATAACCCGCATAATTTAAGGATTACACATGTCGATTATTGCTGAACACGGGCAGCTCCTGCTGTTACTTGCCTGTCTTTTCGGTTTCTTCATGGCATGGGGGGTCGGCGCCAACGACGTCGCCAACGCCATGGGGACATCGGTAGGTGCCAAGGCACTGACCATCAAACAGGCGATTCTCATCGCCATGCTCTTCGAATTCTGTGGCGCCTATCTGGCGGGCGGCGAAGTTACCGACACCATTCGCAAAGGCATCATCAACCCCGACTACCTGTCGGACCACCCCGACCTGCTGGTCTACGGGATGTTGTCAGCCCTGCTGGCCGCGGGCACCTGGCTGTTCGTTGCCAGTCTGATGGGCTGGCCAGTCTCCACGACGCACTCCATCGTGGGCGCCCTGGTCGGCTTTGCCGCCGTAGGCATCGATATGGACGCTGTGGCTTGGCCTAAAGTCGGACAGATCGTCGCCAGTTGGGTGGTCTCGCCGGTACTGGCGGGCACGATTTCCTTTGGTCTGTTTATCAGCGCACAGAGTTTAATCCTGCGTGCAGAAAAGCCCTTTGAAGCCGCCAAGCGCTACATCCCGTTCTATTTATTCCTCGTCGGTTTCATGATTTCCATGGTCACCATGGTCAAGGGGCTGAAGCATGTCGGTCTGGGACTGAGCTTTGGACAAAGCCTGCTCTATGCATTGCTGGCAGGTATCGTGATCACGGCGATCGGCCAATTCTTCCTCAATCGTATCAAGGATGTTCCCGACCCGACCGGTCAGTCCCGTTTTGCCAGTGTTGAGCGCGTATTTGCGGTATTGATGGTCTTCACTGCCTGCGCCATGGCCTTTGCCCACGGCTCCAACGATGTTGCCAACGCCATCGGCCCGGTAGCCGCGGTCGTCGCCGTGGTGCAATCTGGTGGCGAGATCGCCGCCAAAGCCGCGCTCCCCTGGTGGGTACTGCTGCTGGGCGCGGGCGGTATCGTCTTCGGTCTGGCCACTTACGGCTTTAAAGTCATCGCCACCGTCGGCACCAAAATCACCGAGCTGACCCCCAGCCGTGGTTTTGCTGCCGAACTGGGCGCGGCATCAACCGTCGTCGTCGCCTCGGCCACCGGTCTGCCGATCTCCACCACCCACACGCTGGTCGGTGCGGTACTGGGTGTAGGTCTGGCGCGAGGCATTGCGGCACTGAACCTCAGCGTTATCCGCAATATTTTCATGTCGTGGATCGTCACGCTGCCTGCAGGCGCGGGGCTGGCTATTGTCTTCTTCTACATTTTCAAAGCCACACTGGGCTGATTATAGATGGGCGTCGCCGAGCGGCGCCCATTTGCTCTACCCCTACTTCCCGTCTGTTTTCTCCCCACGTTCACGCCTACAATAGGGCCTCCTCCTGTTGTGAGCGGCGAGCATGAAGCAGCACCCCAAACTTGTTGAGATGATGCGTGAGCTCATCGCCATTCCCTCTGTCAGCGCCACCAGCCCACGCTGGGACATGGGTAACCGACGAGTGGTTGAGCAGCTCGGCAACTGGCTGGAAGCACTGGGCTTCAGCGTGCGCATCACCCCGCTGGCCAACCCCGACAAAGCCAATTTAATCGCGACCTACGGACGCGGTGATGGCGGGCTGGTCTTGGCCGGACACACCGATACCGTGCCCTATGATGACAGCCGCTGGCAGTCCGACCCCTTTGCCCTGACTGAGCGAGACCAGCGTTTTTACGGTCTGGGGACTGCCGACATGAAAGGTTTTTTCGCGCTAGTCATTGAGGCCGTCAGCCACTTGCTCGACCAGCCGTTCAACGCCCCGCTGATTATTCTTGCCACCGCCGACGAAGAGAGCAGCATGGACGGAGCGAGGGCGCTGGTGCAGGCTGACGTGCTCGGTGCCCGCTACGCGATTGTCGGCGAACCCACCGGCCTGCAACCGGTGCGAGCCCACAAGGGCATCATTATGGAAGCCATTACCATTACCGGGCGCAGCGGCCACAGCTCAAACCCGGCACTGGGCAACAGCGCACTGGAAGCGATGCATGAGGTGATCGGCGAACTGATGGGGCTGCGCGGCGAGCTGCAAGCCCGCTATCACCACCCCGGCTTCGACATTCCCAGCCCCACGCTCAACCTCGGTTGCATCCACGGGGGTGACAACCCCAACCGTATCTGCGGCCAGTGTGAATTGCACTTCGACATTCGCGCCGTGCCGGGCATGGAAACCGATGCCGTGCGCAAAAACATAGAGCAACGCCTGCAGCCCATCGCCGAACGCCGCCGTATCAATATCGGCCTACGCTCACTGATTGGCGGTGTTGAGGCGTACGAGCAAGCTGAAGATTCTGAGCTGGTGAAGGTCTCCGAACAGCTTAGCGGCAAACCCTCGCGCACCGTTAATTTCGCTACCGAGGCGCCCTTCTTCCAAAAGCTGGGGATGCAAACACTGGTGATGGGGCCCGGATCGATTGATCAGGCCCACCAACCGGATGAGTTTATGGCTCTGGACCAGATCGAGCCGGGCGTGGAACTGCTGCGCAAACTGATCCAGCGCTTCTGCCTTGATGCAAAATAGCCGCTGACTACTCCTGTGCAAGCGGCGCAAACCCGGCACGGGTCAGGCCCTGCAAATCCCGCGGCGAGAGGGCAATTTCCAAGCCCCGTCGCCCGGCGCTGACATACATGACAGACAGGCGCTCTGCACTGCTGTCAATAAATGTGCGGAGCGCCCGCTTCTGGCCCAGCGGGCTGACACCGCCCAGCACATAGCCGCTGCTGCGCGAAACCGCTGGTGCATCCGCCATCGCCGCTTTCTTCGCCCCCGCGGCTTTGGCCAGTGCCTTGAGGTTAAGCATCGACGAGACCGGCACGACAGCCACCACCAGCTCGCCGCCCTGCAATTCCACCACCAGCGTTTTGAAGACCTCATCGGGATTCAGCCCCAGTTTCTCTACCGCCTCCATGCCATAGGCACTACTGCCCGGGTCGTGATCATATTCGTGAAGCGTAAAGGCGATCTTGGCGCGTTTGGCCATGTCTACAGCGGGGGTCATACTCAGTTCCGTCTTCAGTGATGCCTGGGCAGGCATTTTATCAAGTTCACGGAGAACAGTGAGGCCGTATCGCGCTCACGGCTTTTGCCAGCGCGCCTCCCCTGCGATAATCCCCGCTTACCATCTTTCTGGAGTTCCCATGTCTCAGCTTCCCGTTGCTCTGGTCACCGGCGGCAGTCAGCGCATTGGCGCCGAGATCAGTCGGCAGCTGCATGCCCTGTCGTATCAGGTGATTGTGCATTGCCGACGTCATAACGACGCCGCGCAGTCTCTGTGCGATGAGCTCAATGCCCGGCGGGCAAACTCTGCGGCGGTATTGTACGCCGACCTCGAGGAACGCGGCGCCGCCGAAAAGCTGGCCACCGCAGCACTCGACACTTGGGGACGGATCGATGCACTGATCAACAATGCCTCCGGCTTCTATCCCACTCCACTGGGCACCGTGACTGACGCCGACTGGGACAGTCTGATGAACAGCAATGTCAAAGGCGCGTTCTTTCTGAGTCAGGCCCTCTATCCAGCACTGGCAGAGCAGCGTGGCGCAATTGTGAATCTGGTCGATATCTACGGGGAACGGCCACTGCCACAGCACCCAGTGTACAGCATGGCCAAAGCAGCACTGGCAATGATGACCCGCTCACTGGCCGTTGAAATGGCACCCGAGGTGAGGGTGAACGGGATTGCACCGGGGGCGATTCTGCCACCCGTGGCGAGCGATGCCTTTGGTGAAGAGGAAGCGAAGAATGTTCGCGAGCGCGTGCCCTTGCAGCGCTGGGGCGGCGCGGCGGAAATCGCCGCCACCGTCCGTTTCCTGCTGCGAGAAGACAGCTACGTGACCGGGCAGATCATTGCCGTGGACGGCGGCCGCAGTCTGATGCTGTAAGCTCAGCGATTGAGCACATCACCCCGTACACTCTCAGCAATACCCGCCACCTCGGCAATGTCCGAGTCGGCAGCGCCCAGCTCCTTCAGCGTTGCCGCCAGGTCTTCCACTACCGCATCGAAGTGCTCGTCTCCCAATGCCAGATGGGCGTGGGCATTGCGCATATCCTGGCCGCTGTAGTCATTGGGACCACCGAATACCATCGTCAGAAACGCTTTCTGCTTTCTGGCCTGCGCGACCATGTCGATATTCTCGAAATAGTCGCGGATGCGCTCGTCAGCCAGCACTTTGTCATAAAAGATATCGACCGCCTTATCAACCGCCGCTTCACCACCCAAACGCTCGTACAGTGTTGTCATCACTTTTCCTCTCTCTAATAAATGCATTTATTTTGCATGTTTATGTATGCTTATAATGTCTTCGATGAAAACCGATGTAAATAGGTAAAAGATGAAGCTGAGTAAACAGACGGACTATGCCTTCCGCACACTGATCTTTCTGGCCGAGCAACCGGCGGGCGAGCGGGTCAGTATTCAGCAGATCTGCGATTTTTTCGAGGTATCCCCCAACCACGTATCAAAGGTGGTGATGCGTCTGGTGCGCCGCGGTGACGTGGAAGCCCTGCGCGGGAAAGGGGGCGGCATACGCCTCGCCAAACCGGCAAGTGACATTTCCCTGCTTGAGATTGTGAAGGAATTTGAAACCACGCTGCGACCGATCAACTGCGCGGAACAGCCCTGCCGCATTCTTAATGGCTGCCGCCTGAAGGGGCTGCTGGACGGCGCGGTGCGCGCCTATCTGGAGAGTCTGGCACCCTACAGTCTCGCCGACATAGCGGGCGGCGAGCTGCAGGTACTGCGCATCGGGGGCTGATCAGTCTTCCGGCAACTCAGCGCTGTGATAGACGTTCTGTACGTCGTCCAGCTCGTTGAGCATGTCCATGAATTTCTCGAACATCGGCAGGTCATCAGCGCTGATTGACGCAGTGTTCTGGGGAATGAACTGAATTTCTTCGACATCGAAATCGATGCCCTCGAAGGCTTCCTGCAGAGCCTGCTTGGCCTTGAAGAAATCAGTATTGGGCGCAAACACCGTGATTTTGCCGTCTTCACACTCGATATCACTGACATCGACATCGGCTTCCATCAAGGCTTCCAGCACTGCCTCTTCATCATCGCCGTCAAAGACGAAAATGGCGGAGTGGTCAAACATGTGACTGACACTGCCGGGGGTACCGATTTTGCACTTGGTCTTGGTGAAGGCCAGACGCACATCGCCAAAGGTACGGTTGGGATTGTCGGTCAGGCAGTCCACAATCACCATGCAGTTGCCGGGGCCAAAGCCCTCGTAGCGCGCAGGAGAGAAGTCCTCACCGGCACCGCCCTGGGCTTTGTCGAGTGCGTTTTTAATGACATGGCTGGGCACCTGATCTTTCTTGGCGCGATCCATCAGACTGCGCAGGGCCAGGTTACCATCGGGGTCAGCGCCGCCGGATTTGGCGACCACGTAGATCTCGCGACCGTATTTGCTGTAGACCTTGGTTTTTGCCGCGGCCGTTTTGGCCATGGAATCTTTACGGTTCTGATACGCTCTGCCCATTACCTGGCTCCGCCGTTCATACAAGAAATTAAAGGGTGGCGATTTTAGCCTGTCACAGCGGGCCTCGCCAAGGCCGCGCCCCTACTCAGAATTCGAACTTCAGCGGGGCTTCTTCCCGGCTTTCCAGCACCACCGGCAAGCGGAAACTGTCGGGCATTTTCTTCATGGTATACACCCGGTCGTGGTCGAGGTGGCGATAGCGCATATGCGCGCTATTGAGCAGCTCGATACGGTAGGCATCGTAGTGACCGGGGTCGGTCGGGTCGGCGGGCTTCATGCCGTCCACCATGACCCAGCCGCGGAAAATACGGAAGTACACGTCGCCAGACAGCCCCCAAAAACCCACCTCGGACTGGCTGCTGATTTTGCCATCGGGCGAGGTGCTGCGGAAATCCGTGCGATAGGTACCATCGGCCGCGCGCTCTACCAGCCATTCCTTGCGCACACCGCTGCCTGTTTCATTGATGCCGTACCATTTACCCAACAGTGCCCGGCGGGCCTGGGCCTTTGACAGACCGGTGTCGATTTCCACACTCGGCTCGCTCAGTACCGGGGCATGATCAGCGAGCGTGCTGACTGGCATAGGCCGCGCCTGCAAGCGTTTATCGGCGTGGTCACCCACGCCCACGCAGGCGGTAAGAGGGGCCAACACCAGGAGGGCCATCGCAGCGCTGGCGCCGCGAAGTAGACGCTTAACCATTAATATCATCCAGACATAACAGGCGCTGATGAGCGGGAAAATACAGCGCCGCAGAAATCGGATATTCTAACCCAGTTGCCCGCAAAGCCTCCCGGTAAATCTGCATTTTATTTGCATAGCGCTCGACCTGCTGAGCGAAAAAGTCCTCCAGCGCTCCTTTGGCTTCGGCCGTTTTGTAATCCACAATCCAGCAGCGCGGCTGCCCCTCTGCCGGATCGACAAAGGCCCGGTCGAGGATCAGGGTCTGCCACTGTCCGCCCATGCGGCGGCGAATAGTCTGTTCACTGGCCTGCCAGTCGTAGCTGCGCAAGATCCACTGCCCTTGCTCACAATCCAGAGTGTTGTCCAGCAGCTTCAGCACCCTCGCCAGACTGGCCTCCAGTCCGGGCTCCGGATGACAGTGGTGTCGCAGGCGCTGACGCAGCGCCCCTTCCAGCCGAGCGCGGTCTTCAATCAGGCGTTTGCTGCCCTGTTGGCGGCCGAGGCGTTCCATCAATTCGTGGAAGACAATCCCCACTGCCCGCTCTTCAATGTTGTCCTCCAGCACCGCGTTTTCCGACTGTCGCTGTACCCTTTGGAGGGCCGACTCCTCAGTCAGCAGAGGCTGCCAAAGCGGATTCAGCGTCGCCGAAAACCCGCGCAGACGCGGCGCCAGCGGCACCCGCATCGGCGCTTCTGCATCGCTCTCATCAAGCAACTCTGCCGCTTCAAAGTCAGGCGCCACGACCGGCCACAATCGCTCAAGAAAACTTCCCGCGTCAGGCTTGAGATCGTCTTTGCTATTCATTTTCGCCACAGCAAACAGATGCAGCTCACCTTTGGCGCGCGTCAGTGCCACATAGAGCAGGCGGTCCAACTCTTCGCTCAGCGCCTGCTTTTGCACGCCGCAAAGATAGTCGTACAGACGCTGTTCATCGCCACCACTGCGCTGGGGCTTGGGGCCGAACAGCATATGCTGTTGCAGCCGCTGCCAGGCCAGCAGCGGGCGATCGTCGTTGCGACCGCGATTGCCCAACCCCGGCAGAATCACCACATCGAATTCCAGCCCCTTGGATTTGTGGATCGTCATCAATTCAACCGTACTGCTTGGGGGCGCGGCGTAAAGCCTCGACAGTGCCGCTTCCAGCGCCGCGATATCTTCCAGCACACCCGACGGCGCGTGCTCATCCAGCACGGACAGCACCCGGTCAATATCCGCCTGTTGATGGGCTTCGATACAGGCCGGACCACCCAGCCGGTGCCAGAGACTGCGCAGCGCCCAGCGCAGGTCCCGACTTTCAGGGCGGGCATCAAGCCAGTTCAGCGCCTCAACTAGGTGGTCACAGGCCTGTCGCCCCTCCTCGCTCAGAGAACGGTGCAACTCTACCGTGAACAGCGCTTCTCGCAGCGGTAATCCGGTTTCACGCAGGCTGAGCAGATCATCCCAACTCAGTCCCACAAAGGGCGCCCGCAGCAGGCCGGACCAGGCCACGTCATCGGCCTCGTGCCAGAGCGCCCGCAACATCGACAACACATCCATCACTGCCGACAGCTCGGTGAGACTGTCGATATCCTGCCCGGAAAACGCAATATTGGCGGCCTTGAGCGCCGGGGTAATCTGCCGCAGATGACGGCGGCTGCGCACCAGAATGGCGATACTCGCGGCGGGATTTTCCTGCTGTGCGCGCTGGATAATGGCAACCACCGCCTCCGCCTCGCGCTGGGCGGCGCTGCCCGCGGCATCGATCCCTTTCGCCATGGCAATGGGATGGACCTGCACCCGACCAATGTTCTGCCGCTGGGGCAGGGCCTCCACATAGGCACTGTCACGCTCGGCAAACAGGCCCCGGAAACAATCGTTGACCCAGTTGACCAGAGTGGGCGAGGAGCGGAAGTTGGCACATAACTGCAACAGGCTCAGGGCCTTGCCCGCAAACCCCGCTGACTGCCTCAGCTCATCGAACAGGCTCACGAGGCTGCCCCGGAAAGCGTATATGGATTGCTGCAAGTCCCCGCAGAAAAACACCGAGCGGTGATCATCCGGCGTCCAGTCCTGACACAGGGCCTTGAGCAACTCGATCTGGCTAACCGAGGTGTCCTGCATCTCGTCCACGAGAATGTGCTCAATGCGATCTTCCAGCAGCATCGCCTCACTGACTTCACCGCCGTTCTCGGCGCGCAGAGCATGAATAGCGCGCAGAGCAATTTCGCCAAAGTCGACACCGCCGCGCTGCTCAAACACCAGCCGCAAATGCGCCAGCAGATAGCGCAGCGCGATACAGAAGTGGCCGACCAGCTCGCGGGAACCCTCAGGCAATACCGGCGGCGGCAGCACGGCGAGCGCCTGCCAGTCAGCGGCGATGGCATCGGGGTCATCGTCCTGCGCGCGCTTCAGCCAGTCTTTGGCCTGCTCCGTGCCCGGCTGGCCTTTCTTGAACTTGGCGTGTTGCACGGAGCCCGGCTTATAGAGCTGACCGTTGTTGTTACAGATACTTCGGCCCATCGCCGACAACAGGGGTAAATCCTCGACCGTCACCTGCTCAGGCACAGGCAGGTCCGCCGCCCAGCCGTGGTCGTCGCAGACGCCGGAAGAGTCGCGGTACGCGGCAAATAACTCCTCAACACCAAAGACCTGCAAACGCGACCAGTGTACGTGGAAGGCCTCGCTGACCAGCGCCGTCAGTGCCGCATCCATCACTTCCAGATCGGCGCCGAGAATATCTTCCTGCCACTGGTCGCGTTTGGCGAGCAGCGCCGACAGCAGCGGCTGTAAGGTTTCGATGCGGTTGCTGCCGTAGCGCAGCAGGCTTTCCAGTGCGTCGCGCAGCGGGGGTGGGCAACTGGGCTCATCGAGCTGGCGAAACAGCTCCAGAATCGCCTCCCGATACAGGGCTTCGCTATCGCTGACCGGTGCCGCCGCACCCAGCCCCGACAACAGCGGCAGCCGCCGCACCAGACTTCCACAAAAGCTGTCGAAGGTGGCGATGCGCAATCGCGCACTGTTTTCCAGCAGATTCCAGTTGAGCCGCGCCTGATGCTCACGCACGGCCAGCACTGCCTCGCGGATATCGCGATCAAACACGCTGTTGATCGGCATGGATTCCGCCGATTGCAGGGCGCCCATCACCCGCTCTTTGATTTCACCCGCCGCTTTGTTGGTAAACGTAATCGCCACCACATGCTCAGGGCGCTCAACACACAGCAGGCAACGCAGATAGCGCAGCAACAGCACGCCGGTCTTCCCCGAACCTGCCGGGGCGCTCAGTAATACCGAGCGCGTCGGCTCCACCGCCTGTTCACGCTGGAGCTGATCGGGAGGGCTGAGTAATGCGCTCATGCCTCATCCTCCGCGTTAGTGGCATCACGCAGCAGCGGCAGCAGGTAAGCGCTGAAGCTGCGATCGAGCTGGGTGTTGTAGTCGTGGGCAATATTGCCCGCCAGAATGCCCTCGGCCATGCCCTGTAGCGCCCGCTCCCAAGCCCCCAGTTCAGCCTGCCATTTCTCGGGGCTGTCGACATCATTGTCATGGGCGCGCTTGGCAATCACGCTGTTGGCCCAGTTGCTGCGCAGATGCACCTTAAGGTCGTCGGGACTACGCAACTGCGCCAGCATCACGCCATCGACCGGCGCCTCATCGTTGGCGGTCAGCGCGTAAATGGGCAACTGCGGCTCAGTTAACGAATCACTGTTCAGCGCCTTGCCGTCGATGCTGCCGGTTTTGTAGTCGATCACCAGTCGCTTATCGCCAATCCGGTCAATGCGGTCGATACGAAGCTTGAGCGGAATGCCCATTAATTGGGTATCCATAGCCGTTTCCAGTGCTTCGACTTCAAAATCCTGCACGCGCGCCTTTTCCTTGTACTCCAGCCAGTGGCTGATCAGCGCAACGACCCGCGTTTTTTCCAGGCGCAGCAGGGATTCGCCAAAACGTTGGGGATTGATCTCTGAATGTTGCAGCGCCTCGTCGACACACTGACCCACCAGCGCCTCAATACGCGGAAAATCCAGTGCATCCAGCGCCGCCTTGTTACCCAGCCGCTGCCAGACCTTTTCCAGACTGTCGTGAACGAGAATACCCTGCAGGCGGTGATCCAGCCCTTCTGCGGGCCGGGGAAACTCCTTCAGTCGCAAGCGGTATTTCAAAAAGGCGAGGAAGGGACTTTGGGCATATTCCTTGAACAGACCGCTGCCACCACGCAACTGACTGCGCTGCGCCACGGCTACCGGGCGCACATTGTCCTCCTCGGGCAGCGACAGGTCTCCCGCCAGCTGGCAAACCGCCGCTGGAGAAATACCGTCCGCCTGCGGCAACTCGGGCAGCAGGCTGCACGGCAATCTCGGGGTACCGCTGAGGTCTTCGGCGGCATAGCTGCATTGCAACTGCGTTGCGCTGCGCAGCAGGTCTTGCAGCACGCGGCGGTCGCGCTGCAAACACAAACCGGCTTCACAACCTTCTACCCCGGCATTTCGCTGGAGTTGCTGGGGCAGAAATGCCGACGGCTCGGCGCGACGCGGCAAGGCAGCGTCGTCCAAACCGGCGATCCACACGCCGTCAAATTGCAGGGCAAGTGCGTCGTCATAGTTCATGATGCGCACCGGCGGCGGTTGGCGACGGCTGACCGCAAAGCGCTTGGTGGTAAGGATGTGATGCAGCCAGCGCAGGGCTTCATCCTGTGGAATCTCGCCAAGCTGGCGATCCAATGCGCGGAATACGTCCATCGCCTGACTGAAGCCGCGTCGGCAATCCGCTACCACCGGGTCGTCGCTATCCGCATTGGGCCAGCCTGCGGCCAACAGCATCTGATCAAAACGCCGTACCCAGGCCGAGGGTAATTGCCGCGGCGGCAGCGCCTGAAGCTGCTCCTGCAGCGCCTGCAACACGCCCACGCCCGCGTCATCGGAGAAGTATGGCGCCAACGCCAGCATTTCCCCGAGCTTGCACTGCGCTGCCAAACGGTCCCTGCAGAAGCGGTCAAACTCCGCGCGAGGCTGACGCAAGGCGGGCCAGTCAGCAACAAAGCGACTGCGCAACACCCGGCTCAACTGTTCCAGCGGCAGCGCCGTGTGCCGCAGAGAAATGACATCCCAAGCGGCGCGGATCAGCGGGTAGGCATAAAGACTTTCGCTGCCCTCAAAAACCCAGGGTTCTTCAAGCGCGTCAGCGCCCACGTAGAGTGACTGCGGATAGAGCTGACGGCGCAGGGCGCGCTCCAGGGGGGCCCGGTAGGCGTTCATATCCGGCAGCAGAACCGCCAGGCTGGCTTGAGGTTCGCGGGCAAGCTGAGCCGCCAACCAGTTGGCGATAGCTTCGCATTCGTCATCGCCATGGGTCGCAGCCCATAGCTGCGGTGAGGCAATCGGGCGCTCATCATCAAGACTGTAGGACTGCACACCTTCGACCACGCACTGATCGACAAACTGCCGGGCAGCCGGCGGCAGGCTGAGCGCAGCCGACAGAATCAATTGATCAGGCAGTTGCAGTTCACCTCGATTCAGCGCTTGGGAAAGCGCGGCCGGTAGTTGCTCACTGCTCAGCGCATGCAGTTCATCAAGGGCCTGTTGCATGGCCTCACGCCAGTGGAAGAACGCCAAATATTCGGGGGAAAACAAATAGTCATCACGGTCACTGCCGAGCTGGTAAGCGGCGTGAAGCTGAAAAGCATCGACAAACTGACGGACGATAGCGAGGCTGTTGAGGCAATCACCGGGAAACAGTTCGCTGCCTTCAATAATCCGCCGTGCGATAGCCAGCAATTGAATCGGACGCAGCACCTGCTGACTGGGCAGGCTGGCATCCCAGAGTTCGGCCAACCATTGCCCGAGAGGCATTACGGTGATGGTTTCCAGAAAGGCCTGATCGTGCTCACCGCGCTGGGTGGCGATCCGGTCCCGCAGTTGGCGCGCGCTGGCATCGCTGGGCATCAGCACCACACTGTGGCCGGGCAAAGCCAGCAGTGCCTCTAGGCGAAGGTGACGCATTCAGCCTCCCTGTGTTGTCAGCCAGTCTCGCAAAGCCGCTATTCTGCCATGAATTCCCAAACCGGGCCGGAACAGAAATCGCGGCCATAAAAAAAGCCGCGACCAGCGCGGCTTTTCGCAATCGGGCAAAGCAGCCTTACTTGATTTTGGCTTCTTTGTAGATCACGTGCTTGCGAACCACCGGATCGTATTTCTTGAATTCGAACTTGTCGGGGGGGTTACGCTTGTTTTTAGTGGTCGTGTAGAAGTGACCAGTACCCGCGCTGGAGACCAGACGGATTTTATCGCTAGCGCCTTTCTTCGCCATGATGGTTCTCCTTAGTATTTCTCGCCGCGGGCACGCAGATCAGCCAGAACAGCATCAATGCCCTTTTTGTCGATGATACGCATACCCTTTGCAGACACGCGCAGGGTTACGAAACGTTTTTCTGCCTCAACCCAGAAACGGTGGCTGTGCAGGTTCGGCAAAAAACGACGACGGGTGCGGTTTTTTGCGTGAGATACATTGTTTCCGGTTACCGGACGCTTGCCAGTAACTTGACATACTCTGGACATGGTTTTCCTTCGCCTCTTGAGGCTTTTTACGCAAAAAAGCCCGATGAATTCTGCAAACTTCGCCTAAAAATTCTGGGTCTCAGCACCGAAAATCGGCGCCGGCAGCAGGCTTGCACGACACTCGGCCGAGGTCGGACCCAAATAGAGCGCGACTTTATACCAGAAGCCCGCCCCCTAATCAACGAAACTGGCGAAAATTCCATCATTCCGATCCGGCAGCCCTTCTGGTAGCCTTGCTGTTTTTATCGCGCGCGATATAAATCACAGCACATCGCCGCCCAAGGAGACTTTCCAGCATGTCACGTAAAGCTCTGTTCCACGCGTTTTCCTGTAAATCACTGACCGTGCGCAACCGCATTGCCATGGCCCCGATGACGCGCTCCCATTCCCCCGGCGGCATTCTGTCTGACGCCATGTGCGCTTATTACCAGCGCCGCGCCGAGGGCGGCGTCGGCCTGATTATTTCCGAGGGCACCGGCATCAACCGTCCCGGCGCGCTGCACGACAACAAGGTGCCACGTTTTCATGGCGAGGCGGAACTGGCTGCCTGGAAACGCGCCGTCGATGCCGTTCACGCTGCCGGGGGCGCCTTTGCCCCGCAGCTTTGGCACGTGGGGTCAATGCACACGACCGGTGACAGCGATGTGATTCCCGATGAACAACTGGAAAGTCCATCGGGACTGGCCATGCCGGGCAAACCACGGGGTAAGGTAATGAGTGACAGTGACATTGCCGACACGATTGCCGCCTATGCCGACGCCGCCCGCAACGCCAAAGCCATTGGCTGCGATGCCGCCGAATTTCACGGTGCCCATGGCTATCTGATCGACGAGTTTTTCTGGCCCGCCACCAATGAACGCAGCGACCGCTTTGGCGGCAAAACACTGGTCGAACGCAGCCGTTTTGCGGTCGAAATCCTCAAGGCCGCCCGGGCCGCTGTGGGTGAGGACTTCACGCTGATTATTCGCCTCTCCCAATGGAAGCAGCAGGAGTACACGGCGCGGCTGGCGGAAACACCGGAAGAGATGCAGTGTTGGCTGGGCGCCCTGAGCGACGCAGGTGCCGATATCTTCCACTGCTCTCAGCGCCGCTTCTGGGAGCCGGAGTTCGAGGGATCTTCGCTGAATTTTGCTGGCTGGGCGAAAAAGCTCACCGGCAAGCCCAGCATCAGCGTCGGCTCTGTCGGCCTGGCCAGCGACTTCATAGAATCACTGGCACAGGGCAAATCGTCGGAGCTGGCGGCGGAACAGAGTCTTGAAAACCTTGCCAAGCGGGTGGCCGATGGCGAGTTCGACCTGATTGCCGTGGGCCGCGCCCTGCTGCAAGACCCCAACTGGGTCGCCAAGCTGGAGCAGGGGCGCGACGACGAGTTCGAGCCCTTTGACGTGCGCAGTATGATGAGCCTGAGCTAAGCCTTCTTCATTTCCGCAAATGGCGGGGCGGCTTACAGCAAACCGCGCTCCGCCAACGACACCACCTCCGGTCCGGCCACCACGCAATGATCCAACAGGCGCATGTCCAACAGCGACAAGGCCTCGCGGATACGTGCCGTAATTCGCACATCGGCATCGCTGGGTTCGGCCACCCCGCTGGGATGATTATGCGCCACGATCAGCGCAGCCGCGTGCAGCTCCAGCGCACGTCGGGCAATCTCTCGCGGGTAAACGGCCGCCCCGTCAATCGTGCCGTAAAACAGGGGTTCGTAGGCAATCAGCCGGTGCTGATTATCGAGGTAGAGGGCGGCAAATACTTCGCGATGTTCGCCGCGCAGCTGGGCACAAAGGAACTGCTTGGTGGCCGAGGCACTGGCAAACACCGCATCGCGCTGCAGGGCCTCACCCAGATAGCGGCGGGACATTTCGATCACCGCCTGCAGCTGCACATATTTCGCATCGCCCAGCCCCTTAGAGGCACAGAACTGAGACTGGGACGCCGCCATCAGCGCTGTCAATCCACCGTGCTCGGCCAACAGCTCTCTGGCGAGGTCCACCGCCGACTTGCCGCGCACGCCGGTACGCAGAAATATAGCCAACAGTTCGGCGTCGGAAAGGGCTTCGGCGCCGCGCGCCAGCAGTTTCTCACGGGGGCGCTCGGCCTCCGGCCAGTGATTAATCGCCACATCACCCTCCTTGGCGTGGCAAACGCAGATCGCAGGCGGCGGTAGTCCCCACCGCCCTGAACGTTCATAATAGCTGCTTGATTTGCAATATCGAGCCCCGGCATGAAGCAGCTCAGTAACCGACATATTCTCCTCGGCATCAGCGGCGGGATCGCCGCCTATAAAAGTGCCGAGCTGGTGCGCCGCCTGAAAGACCACGGCGCCGACGTGCGCGTCGTCATGACCGCCGCTGCCATGGAGTTCATCACTCCGCTGACCCTGCAAGCACTGTCGGGCAATCCGGTGCATACCACACTGCTCGATCCGGAGGCTGAAGCGGGCATGGGGCATATCGAACTGGCGCGCTGGGCCGACCTGATTCTGGTGGCCCCTGCCAGCGCCGATCTGATGGCGAGACTGGCCAACGGTCGAGGCGACGACCTGCTGACCACCTTGTGTCTTGCCACCCCGGCGCCCGTTGCCCTGGCACCGGCCATGAATCAGGGTATGTGGCGCGACTCGGCCACGCAGGCCAATGTCGAGATTCTGCGCGAGCGCGGCATTGCGCTGTTTGGACCAGCGGCCGGCGAGCAAGCCTGTGGCGATGTCGGGCCGGGGCGGATGCTGGAAGCCGAGCAACTGGCCGAACTGGCGGCGGGGCTATTTCAAAGCCGTGCGCTGGACGGCGTAAAATTGTGTATCACCGCCGGGCCAACGCGCGAAGCGATTGATCCGGTGCGTTACATCAGCAACCACAGCTCGGGAAAAATGGGCTATGCCCTGGCCGAAGCGGCCGCCGATGCAGGGGCGCAAGTCACGCTGATCAGCGGCCCCACACAGCTTCCCTGCCCGGAGCGCGTCACCCGTATCGACGTCATCAGCGCGCAGCAGATGTACGACGCCAGCCTGGAAAAAATGGGTAACTGTGACATTTTCATCGCCTGCGCCGCGGTGGCTGACTACCGGCCCGCGAACGTGGAAGAACAGAAGATCAAGAAGCACAACGACGCCATGCGCATTGAGCTGGTACGCAACCCCGACATCGTCAGCGCCGTTGCCAGCCATCCCAAACGCCCCTTTACGGTGGGCTTTGCCGCAGAAACACAGGATGTGGTGAGCTATGCGCGGGACAAGCTGCAACGCAAAAAGCTGGATCTGATCGTGGCCAACGATGTGTCCGATAGCCGCATCGGCTTCAATACCGACGACAACCGCGTGACCGTGATCGGCGCCGATACCGAGCAGCACATCGAACAGATGAGCAAGCGCCAGCTCGCCCGGCAACTGATCGCCTTGATTGCCCAGCAGCACAGAGAACCGGCAGACTGAGAGCCGCGTTCTGGACAGCCGCCTCAAGGCCTTCCATGATAATGCAACGCCCAACTGGCAGGGATTACCGATAACACCATCATGCTTACGTCGCGCCGCTCACCGAAGAACACCGCCACAAAAGTCTCACTGACACCCGCCCGGCGGGACATTCTGCTTTCCGGGCTGGCCTGTGTGGCACTGATCATGGCGGCTTTTTACTGGATTCAGAACATCGAGTTGCCGCGCAGCACCAGCCAGCGCGTCGCCGCGGTCACCAGCGACATCGCCGACAAAGAGAAACGGGTCCTCGACGACCTGCTTGCTGGCATCGGCGAGCGAGTCACCGCCCAGTCCAGCAAACCCGACATTATCGCCGCATTTGACCAGCGCGATGCTGCAGCGCTGAGCAAAGAAGCGCTGGATCTGCGTCGCAGCTTTCCCGCAGCCACCGACAGCAAGCTGATCCGTATCGGCCCTCAGGGTATCGCCGACGAAAGCACTGAAACCAAGCGCCTGCGCAACCATATTGAAATCGACATGTTGCGCAAGGCCATCGACAGTCAGCAGCTCATTATCGAGGCCTACCAGCACGACAAGCGCTGGCTGATTTCGCTCTTGCAAGTCGCCGGTGACCAAGGGGCGATCATCGTCAGCTTCGATGCCGAATTCTTCGCCCGGATTCTGCGCAATATCGCGGGGAACTCCGTCAGTAACCAGCTGGTGCAACGCTACAAGGGCAGCGAAAGCGTGGTCATTGCCGCCAATGGCCAGCAGTACAAGCAATACATGGTCAGTCGCGCCCTCACCATCCCCGGCTGGTCACTGGAAGTCTTTCCACAGCAGGTAACGGTCAATGCGCTGACCATCGACAGCACCCTGATCTGGCTGGTTTGTCTGCTGTGCCTGGCACTGATTACTGCCAGCCACAGCATCTTTTTCCTGCGCGCTAGCGCCGCGCCCCTGCGCAAAGCCCTGAGCAGAGAGAGTACCGCCTCACCGGATATTCCCGATATCGACAGCTTGATGGGCAAGGACAAAACCGTTGAGAAGAAGCCGCTGCAAAGCCAGCACGGCGGGCGCTTTGATCCCACCGCCGACCTGCGGCCACCGCTGCCTGAGGCCAAACCCCTGACGCCCAAGAAAACCGCCTCCAAACCCGACAAGCCAGCGCCGCAATCGAGCGCCAAAGAACCCACCGCCGATACTCCGCCACCCAATCGCCGCAACTGCTTCCGCGCCTATGACATTCGCGGGATTGCCGATCGCGACCTGGACAGCGATTACTGCCGCCACATTGGCCGCGCCCTGGGCAGCGAAGCCCTCGCCCGTGGCCAGCAGAAAATCTTGCTGGGGCGCGATGGCCGGGAGAGCAGCCCGCGTATTCGCGAGGCGCTGATCGAGGGCTTGCTGAGCTGCGGCGTTGATGTTGTCGATCTTGGACTGATCGCCACGCCCATGCTGCACTTCGCCTGCCACGACCTGAATATCGGCAACGCGGTGATGATTACCGGCAGTCACAATCCCGCCGAATACAACGGCATGAAAATGTTGCTGGGCTTTGAAAGCCTGAGCAGCGAAGAGATTCAGGCCCTGGCCGACCGCGTTGCCGAGCAACGCTACGAGCAGGGCGAAGGACAACTCAGCAGCGACAGTATTGAGCAGCGCTATATCGACCGCATCTGCGGCGACGTGGTTATTGCGCAGACGCTGAAAGTGGTTATCGATGCCGGCAACGGCGCTACCTCAAATATCGCCGTTCCGCTGTTTGAGGAGCTGGGCTGCGAGGTCACGCCACTGTTCTGTGAGGTGGACGGCCGCTTCCCCAACCGCAACCCCGACCCCACGATTCCCGAAAACCTCGACGCCCTCGCCGCTGCGGTGGCCGAGCAAGGCGCCGATATCGGTATTGCCTTTGACGGCGACGGTGACCGCGTGGCGGTGGTCAGCGCATCCGGACGCCGCCCCCGCGCCGACCAGTTACTGATGGTGCTGGCCGACGACATGGTGAGCCGCAATCCCGGCTGCGAAGTGCTGTTCGACGTAAAATGCAGCCGTCTGCTCGGCCAGCTGGTGTTGGACCGTGGCGGCCGCCCGGTGATGTGGAAATGTGGCCACTCGCATATGAAACGCAAGATCGCCAGCAGTGACGCACTGCTCGCAGGCGAGTTCAGCGGCCATATCTTCTTCAAAGAACGCTGGTACGGTTTCGACGACGGCCTGTATGCCGCCGCCCGCCTGCTGGAAGCCCTGACACTGGCCGGCACCACACTGGACGAAGAGCTTGTCAGCTATCCCAAGCTGTTCAGCAGCCCGGAGATTCTGCTGCCCGTGGATGACGAGCGGAAATTTGATGTGGTAAACGCCTTTGCCCAGCAGAACGATTTTCGCGATGCCAAGCTGATCGATATCGACGGTCTGCGCTATGAATTCCGCAACGGCTGGGGGCTGCTCCGGGCCTCCAACACCGGCCCGGCGATCACCCTGCGCTTTGAAGCCGAGAGCGAAGCCGCCCTGGACGGAATTCGTGAAAGCTTCGCACAAACGCTGGCGAAGATTGATCCCAGCTTGGCAGATAGTCTTTAATACCGCCTTTTCACCTGCGAACCCAGAGCATGAGACCAGCTATGTCACTAAGCCGCGACGCTGCGGGCGATATCGCCCGCGTTCTGACCGAAGCCCTGCCTTACATCCAACGTTTCACCAATAAAACGATTGTGGTGAAGTTTGGTGGCAATGCGATGATCGACGACGAACTGAAAGAGCATTTCGCCCGCGATATCGTACTGATGAAGCTGGTCGGCATGAACCCGATTGTGGTGCATGGCGGCGGCCCTCAAATCGGCGACCTGCTCAAGCGATTGCAGATTGAGTCCCATTTTGTAGAGGGCATGCGCGTTACCGACAGCGATACCATGGACGTGGTGGAAATGGTGTTGGGCGGCAGCGTGAATAAGGAAATCGTCTCGCTGCTGAATCATAACGGTGGCAAGGCCGTGGGCCTGACCGGCAAAGACGGCCAGCTCATTCGCGCGCGCAAACTCAAGGTTCGCCACAAGACGCCAGAGATGTCGGCCCCGGAAATTATTGATATCGGCCATGTTGGCGAAGTCGCCAGCATCAGCACTGATGTGCTCGAAATGCTGATCAACAGCGATTTCATCCCGGTGATTGCACCGATTGGCGTCGGCCCGGATGGCGCGTCATATAACATCAATGCCGATCTCGTGGCCGGCAAAGTGGCCGAAGTCCTGAAAGCCGAAAAACTGATGCTGCTGACCAACATCGAAGGGCTGAAAAACAAGGAAGGCAAAGTCCTGACGGGACTGAGCACCGAGCAGGTAGATGCGCTGATCGAAGACGGCACCATCTACGGCGGCATGCTGCCCAAGATCGGCTGCGCCTTGGACGCGGTAAAAGCGGGCGTGAACAGTGCCCATATTATCGATGGCCGCGTGCCCCACGCCGTACTGCTGGAAATCTTCACCGATACCGGTGTCGGCACCCTGATTACCAACCAGAGCCTGCAAGCCGAAGACGCATAAGGATTTTTCATGAACAAGCGTCCCTCGCGCCGCGACGATATTCTGCAGGCGCTGGCTACCATGCTGGAAACACAGCCCGGCAGCCGGATCACCACGGCCAAACTGGCGGCAGAAGTGGGTGTCTCGGAAGCCGCGCTGTACCGCCATTTCCCCAGCAAGGCGAAGATGTTTGAGGGCCTGATTGAATTTGTGGAAGACGCAGTATTCAGCCGTGTAGCCCAAATTGTCGAGCACAGCGACCAAGCCGACGACGCCATCGCCAAGCTGCTACACCTGCTGCTGGCCTTCACCGAGCGCAACCCCGGCATTACCCGCATTTTCAATGGCGATGCCCTGGCGGGAGAACACGAGCGTCTACGCGGCCGCGTGCAACAATTTTACGACCGCCTGGAAATGCAGTTGCGACAAATTCTTCGCGAGGCTGAACTGCGTGAAGGCAAACGCACCCGCGCCACCGCGAATGCCACTGCGAATCTGCTCATGGCATTTGCCGAAGGGCGTATCGGGCAATTTGTGCGCAGTGATTTCAAGCGCGCGCCAACGCAGGACTGGGAAGAACAGTGGGCCCTGTTACAGGACATGCTGTTCCGCTAGGACATCAATCGCGCGGCTCTGACTGCCGGGAATAGCTGCGGCGACGCAGCACCGTTTCCAGCTGAGAGAAGCGCTCTTTATCCCGCTCATAGGCGGCATCGACGTCATCCAGCTCGACCAGCCGCCGCCCGATCTGCTGCTCGGTAGTACTGACTTCGTGACGCAAATCTGCCAGCGTTTTACTCAGCGCCGCAGGCACCGCCTGACCACGGCGTTCCAGCTCTGCGGCTTCGGCCTGATTGTTCAGCACCTGCTGTTTCACGGTGGAAAGATTACTTTTCAATATGGAGATGCGCACCCGAATATCGGTCAGCGCGCGCTGCTTGGCGTGCTCAATATCATCGATATTGCTGTAGCGCAGCAGCAGGGATTCGTCCCAAGCCCGCAATTTTTCCTCTGCCTCTGCTCGGGCGCGGGCCACCGCCTTCTCTCGGCGAAGGGCTTCACGCTCTTCTTCTGTCAGTTGCGGGGCAACGCTTTTCACCACACTGCCGTCGGCGCGAATCACATCGTAGCCGCGCGGCACCACATCGGGTGGCAGGCGATCGAGAATCACCACTTTATTGCTGGCATCCACATAGCGGTAGAACAGCTTTTCCGCCGCCTGCGCTGAAACAGCACCAACAGACAGGAAAATGCCCAACAATACTGCGACTCGCTTTAACAAATCTGCCTACCCTCGTTGCTGCCCTACTTACCTTTTAACTTACAGTGTAACGCCGTATTGGGTCCGGTAATCACTGACCCTGCTCAGCAGCGCCGGGTCGTTGGCGGCACTGCGCAGATACTCAATGATATCCGCCAGACCGACAATGCTTATGACCTGCAGTTGGCGCTCCTGTTCCAGCTCCTGAATGGCCGAGAGCTCGCCTCGTCCACGCTCCTGGCGATCCAGGCCAATCGCTACCGCCGCGACGTCTGCGCCAGCCGCTTCGATCATGGTGATGGCCTCGCGAATGGCGGTACCGGCCGTGATCACATCATCAATAATCAGTACTCGGCCCTTCAGCTCCGCACCCACAATGGTGCCACCCTCGCCGTGATCCTTGGCTTCTTTGCGGTTGTAAGCGAAGGGGACGTCGCGCTGGTGGCGCTGCGCCAGCGCACAGGCCGTTGCCGCAGCAAGTGGAATGCCTTTGTAGGCCGGCCCGAACAGCAGATCGAATTCGACACCCGAATCCACGATCGCATCGGCGTAACAGGCCGCCAGCGCCGCCAGTGATGCCCCGCTGCTGAACCGCCCCGCGTTGAAAAAATAGGGGCTGATGCGGCCAGATTTAAGCGTAAACTCGCCAAAACACAGCGCGCTGCTGTCGATGGCCTGTGAAATAAACTGCTGCTGATACGGTTTGATGCTCATGAAAGGCGATGACTCACTGACAAAAACGTTGGCATATTGGCGGTATTGTACGCCCCGGAACTTCGTCGTCACAGCCACTGGCCCGCTTTATGCAGAGCAATATGTGGGAATATGAAACGAAAAAGCGGATTTTGGCGGTGTTTTTACGGACATTCACCGCTTGCAGATTGTTGTCCAATGGGTTTCATTGTAGTCTAACATGCTGTTTACAGTGGGAATTGCCGACCGGATACGGGCAAGATAACTACCCGCCCTGCCAGCGGCAAAGTACAACCTCCCTCTGCCAAGACCGTAATTGGCGGACAGTTTCAATACACATAGCCTGGGCGACTTTGCCCACACCAGACGTACGAGAACCGCATGAGAATCATCAGCTTTTGCGCTGACAGCATCACTGATGCCGCCGAGAAAGGCTTTTTTGACTGGGTCGTGAAGCAGGATGCCGACATCATCTGCCTGCAGAATCTGGGCATTGCCGAGTACAAACTCCGCGACGACGTGTTCTTTCCCCGTGAATACAACCCCTACTTCTTCGATGCCGCCGATGGCAAGAGCAACGGCGTTGCTATCTACTGCCGTCAGCTCCCCAAAGCGATTATGACCGGGCTGGGCTTTCTCGATTTCGATATGGAAGGCCTCTACATTCAAGCCGACTTTGACAACATCAGCATCGGCAGCCTGTTGTCACCCTCCGTACCGGACGGCGATGCCGAGGCGCAAATTCGCAAGAACCAGTTTTTTGAGCAGTACTACAACCACCTGCACAAAGTGCGAAACAAGCGCCGCGATTTCATCATTTGCGGCAACTGGGGCATCGCCCACAAAAGCATCGATATTCAGGATGTGAAAGGCAATCACGGCGTTTCCGGCAGCCTGACCGAAGAGCAGCAGTGGATGGAACGCCTGTTCCACGACGAGCACTACGCCGACGCCTTCCGGCTGGTCAACAGCGATGCCGATGAGTTCAGCTACTGGCCCGACGGTGAGCCGGGTAAAAACGGCTGGCGGGTTGACTACCAGGTGGTATCAGAACGCCTGCAAAGCCGCGTTGAGCATGGCGCCATCTACAAGGTTCAGCAATTCGGCAAGCACGCCCCGCTGATTATGGATTACGACTACGAACTGCCGGAGAGCGCCTTCTAAAAAGGCGCCCTCCGCTGACTTACTCGACCAGCGCGGCCCGCTGTGCAGAGATCAGCTCAGCAATACCCTGCTCAGCCAAGTCCATCATCGCATTCATTTCTGAGCGACTGAACGTCGCTCCTTCTGCAGTGCCCTGCACTTCAATCATGCCGCCACTTTCGTCCATCACCACGTTCATATCCGTCTCGGCACTGGAGTCTTCCAGATAATCAAGGTCCAGCACGGGCTGCCCCTGATAGACGCCGACCGACACAGCAGCCACCATCTGCTTCAGCGGATCACCGGCAATCGCGCCGCTGCGCTGCAGTGAACGGATGGCATCGACCATGGCCACACAAGCGCCGGTGATCGACGCGGTGCGCGTGCCGCCATCGGCCTGAATGACATCGCAGTCCAGCGTAATGGTGTGTTCGCCGAGCAAGGTCAGATCGACAGCCGCGCGCAGCGAGCGGCCAATCAGTCGCTGAATTTCCTGCGTCCGTCCGGACTGCTTGCCTCTCGCCGCTTCTCGCGCCATACGAGACCCGGTAGAACGCGGCAGCATTCCGTATTCCGCCGTCACCCAACCTTGGCCCTTGCCGCGCAGAAACGGCGGCACACTGGCCTCAACCGAGGCGGTACACAGCACTTTGGTGGCGCCGGTTTCCACCAGTACCGAACCCTCAGCGTGACAGGTGTAATGGCGGGTAATACTGGTTTCGCGCTTTTCGTTACCGGCGCGACCGCTGGGTCGAACAACAGTCATAATCATCTCCTATGTCTCAGCCGCAAAGTATACCGGCTAGGGAGGGCCTGAAGCGAAGGCCGTTTACCGATACAATGGCTGTTCAACATGACGCTATTGAGCACTGAGGTTACCGTGACCATTTCCAGCATGACCGCCTTCGCCCACCGCCGCAGCGAACACCCCTGGGGCACCGCCATCTGGGAGCTGCGCTCGGTCAATCATCGCTACCTGGAGTTGTCATTCAAGCTACCTGAAGGCTGGCGGCAACTGGAACCCGAATTGCGCGACCGCCTGCGCAACGCCCTGCAACGCGGCAAGGTCGAATGCTCATTGCGATTGAGCCTGCAGGATCAGAACCAACAACTGCAGCTCAATAAGACCCTTGCTCAGCAACTGCTGGATACCGCCCACCAGCTTCGCACCGATATCGCCCACGCCGCACCGATTGATGTGCTGGACATCATGAGCTGGCCCGGCGTCATGCAAAGCGGCGAATTGGATGGCGACACCATTACCAAAGACTTGCTGGCCGCCTTTGTCGACGCCCTCGACGACCAGCGCGCCAACCGCCAGCGCGAAGGCGACGAACTCGCGCTGCTTATTGAACAGCGCCTCAGCAGTATCAGCGAGATTGTCACCGACCTGCGTGCCCGCATGCCGGAGATCGTCAGCGGTCAGCGCGACAAACTGCGCAGCCGCCTGGCCGAACTGCAGGCTGAACTCGATGCGGAACGCCTAGAGCAGGAAATGGCACTGATCGCGCAAAAGGCCGATGTCGACGAAGAACTGGACCGCCTCGACACCCACGTAAAAGAAGTGCGCCGCGTCCTCAAGAAAGGCGGCGCGGTCGGTCGACGCCTCGACTTCCTCATGCAAGAACTCAACCGCGAAGCCAACACCCTGTCCTCCAAAGCCGTCGTGGCCGAAAGCACCCAAGCCGCCGTTGAGCTGAAAGTGCTGATCGAGCAGATGCGCGAGCAAATACAGAACATCGAATAAATCTTCTAGCACTCGAGTTCAGCGTCGGCTTGCCTCGCCTACCTACCAAATGGTAGGCTCTCTAGTAACAAGCCAAAGAGAGCACACGCGAGATGAACACCCGGGAGCAATTACTGAGTCAGGCTGAATTTCTGCTCAGGGAGCGCGGCTATGCGGCATTCAGCTATGCCGATCTCGCCAGTGCGGTGGGTATTCGCAAGGCAAGCATTCATCACCATTTCCCCACCAAGGAAGCCCTCGGCATCACAATCGCGGAGTCTCACCTGGCGGAACTGACGTCCCGCCTGCAACAGATTCAAACAGAACAGCCGACGTTGGCAACGCAGATAATGGCCTTCAGCACACTGCTCAGCGAGAAATCCGCAGACCGCACGCTGCCACTGTGCGCCGCCCTCGCCGCCGAGGTCACCGTGCTGCCGGAGCACCTGCAAACACTGACCCGGCGCTTTTTCGATATTCAACTTCAGTGGTTACAGACGGCCATTGCCAGCGCAATAGCTCGCGGCGAATGCACGCTGGACGCCCAGCGCATCGGCGTGGAGGCGCAACATCTGATGGCACTGATTGACGGTGTGGCGCTGGTTGCGCGCGGAACCGGAACGGCTTATGCCCTCGACAGCGAGATCGTAAACCGGTTGCTGGGCATCTCTGCAAACCGCTAACCGCTCTAACACCAAGCTTCTAATCCTGCCTGAAAAGGACGCCACGATGAGTATTCCCGTTGCCTCGGCCCTCGGTTTCGCCCTGTGGACACTGGTCATTCTGTTTTCGACTGTAGGTGTTTACCGCTGGAGCCGCATTTTCACCGGACTCGCCAGCATAAGCCAATGGACCGCGAATCCCGACGATGGCTCAGCCTGGTATGGCCGGGCAATGCGTGCACACATGAATTGCATTGAAAACCTGCCAGTGTTCGCCTGCATTGTCTTTGCCGTGGAAAGCGCCGGTGTCGCATCCGCCACGCTCGACACGCTGGCGCTAACGGTTCTGGGAGCCCGCGTAGTACAGAGTACGGTGCACATTGCCCTGCCACAGAGCGAGCGCATCGCGACCCTGCGTTTTCTCGCCTTTTTTACCCAGATTCTGGCAATGTTCGCGATGGTGGGCAGCTTGCTGGTGTCGCTATAGCACCCTCACCCCACTATTTCGCGCGACTGCGGAGCCGTATCGTAAATCGAGAGTAGCTGCCGGAAGGGCTGAGGGGGAGTATACTGGCGCGATGCATGCCGTTAATTCTCAGCGCGGTCGTCGCCCTGTTCATCCAGTCGTAGTAGGCAACACGTGAACGCTCGCCAAAACTCCTCCGCTTTTCAAGCCGACCTACTCCTGCTGCTGGTAACGATTGTTGCGTCCACTGGCTGGATTTTTTCGCGTGAAGCGGTCGCCGGACTCCCGCCACTCACGTTTATGGCACTGCGTTTCGGCGGCGCGTCGTTGATCCTCGGCGCCCTGAGCTATCCCAGCCTGAAAAAACTGACCGCAAAACAGTGGCGCGCCGCCAGCCAGGTGGGCGGCCTGTTTGGTATTTCAATGATTTTCTGGGTACTCGGCCTGAAGCTGACCTCGCATGTGGGCATTGGCGCCTTTCTTACCAGTTTGGGCTTACTGCTTGTGCCACTGATCAGCCGCCTGTTTGGCGAGCGCCCCGGCCCCTATGTGTATTTTGCCCTGCCCTTTGCCATGGCCGGACTGGCCTGTCTTTCGCTGGATGGTGAGTTCCACATCGGCATTCCGGAGCTGTGCTTCCTCACGTCGGCGTTAATCATGAGCCTGATGTTTGTGCTGAACAGCCGCGCCGCGACGCATATCTCGGCCATGCCGCTGACCGCCATTCAGCTGTTTTGGACGGGCATCATCACCGGTCTGTGTGCCGTATTTTTTGAGCCACCCGCCTTCCAGCAACCCGCGGCGATCTGGGGCTGGTTTGCCGCCAGCCTGTTCATCGCCACCTGTCTGCGTTTTGTGTGGCAAACCCACGCGATGGGCAAAACCCTGCCCAGTCACAGCGCCATTATTATGATTCTTGAGCCGGTCTGGGCTGCCGTATTGGCAACCCTGTGGCTGGGTGAGCGCATGAGTGGACTGCAACTGGCCGGTTGCGGACTGATTTTTACCGCCATGCTGGTCAACCGCTGGCCGGCACTGCAGCAGTCCATCAAGGGAGCGCTGAAGCGCCGTCACGCGGCAAGCTGATCGCTAGTCCTGCTCTGGCGGCGCCAGCATGTCATCGTGCTCGTCCATCTCCCAGGGCAGATGTCCCGGCGACACATGCACAAAGTGCAGATATTTCTCAAAGTGATCGAGAATGTCCGTCGCGATCTCGTGCTTGTTGAAACCGTAAATGTCGTAGGACTGGCCACCGCGCCGCAAGAACACCTCAGCGCGGCAGTAGTGCAGATCATCGCTTTCCTCTCGACGCATTTCCGGATAGGCATACCCCGGCAGCTCGTGCTCTACCAGGCGAATTTCATAGATGAAATTCACGTCGCCCTGCCGCTGAACCTCCAGGCAGATCCGCGGCATAGCCGGGTCGTCTGTCACACTAGTTCGCCAGTTTTCACGGCGCAACTCGCCTTCTACCCAGCTCATTGCGTCCCGCACCGTGGTATTGATGAAAGTCTCGACGTCTTCCCGGCGAGGAAAGCTAATCAGCGTCTTCAAACGCTGCCGCCAGAGCTCCGGCCCGGCAACCCCGGTAAAGCGACTCTGCACCCCGACGCGCAGACTGTCGTGACGATGGCTTTCAATAATCAATGCCCGCCAAAGCCCTACGGCCGATGCAATCATAATCAGCGCGAAAGGTAGAGCACTGATAATACTCATAGTCTGTAGCGCGCTGAGACCACCAGCCAGCAACAGTGTCGACGCCACAATCCCCTCAGCCGAGGCCCAGAATACGCGCTGCCAGACCGGCGTGTGGATCGAGCCGCCCGATGCCAGTGAATCGATCACCAGTGAGCCCGAATCCGATGAGGTGACAAAAAAAGTGATGATCAAAAAGACGGTAATCAGCGAAACAATCGAGGAAAAAGGCAGGTGCTCGTAGAGCTGGAACAAGGCAATGGTATGGTCGGCCTGCACCTGATGAATCAGCGCTTCGTAGCCTTCGTTCATGATCAAGTGCAAGGCGGTATCACCGAAGATCGAAAACCACAGAAAGGTGAACATCGAAGGCACAAACAGTACACCCAGCACGAACTGACGAATGGTTCGACCCCGGCTGATTTTGGCGATAAACAAGCCCACGAAAGGCGCCCAGGCAATCGTCCAGCCGAAGATAAACAGCGTCCAGTTACCAATCCAGTCACTGCGGCTATACGCCTGAAGATTAAAGGTTCGCTCGACAATATGGTTGAGGTAGCTGCCGGTATTTTGCAGGAAGCTCTCCAGAATATGGATCGAAGGCCCGACCAGGAACACGAAAATCATCAGCGCAATCGCCAGCGTCATATTCAAGATGGACAGGCGCTTGACGCCCTTATCCATCCCGGCCACCACCGAAAGAATCGCCAGACAAGAGATAATGACGATCGCGATGACCTGCACCGTGCTCCCTATCGGAATCTCCGGCCATAAATAGTGCAGACCGGCATTAATCTGGGCCACGGATAAGCCCAGCGTGGTGGCAATACCGAACATGGTGCCAAGAATCGCAAACACATCCACCGCGTGACCAATCGGTCCATAGATGCGATCGCCGATCAGCGGATAAAGCGCCGAGCGGATCGACAGCGGCAGGCCGTGGCGAAACGCAAAATAGGCCAGCACCAGCCCCACCAATCCGTAGATCGCCCAGATGTGAAACCCCCAGTGGAAGAAAGCAATCTGCATCGCCTGGCGCGCGGAATCGACTGTCAATGCCGCGCCCTGCGGCGGCGATGAGTAGTGCAATACCGGTTCGGCCACCCCGAAAAACAGCAGTGCGATGCCATAGCCCGCCGAGAACAACATGGCGAACCAGGCCGGGAAGCTGTATTGCGGCTCGGCGTGATCGGGGCCGAGCTTGATCCGCCCCCAGGGGCTGAGCGCAACGCCAACGATAAACAGCAGAAACAGCGCCACAGACAGCATGTAAAACCAGCCAAAACTGCGGGTGACATACGACAGACTTGAGGAAAAGACTTCGCCCGCCAATTGCGGGTTACTGACGGTGCCCAGCACCAGAAGGACAATGACCACAACGGCGGGGACAAAGACCGGAACCAGCACCGTCGACTGGCGGTGGGACGGCTTTTCCATAGCGTTTTCCTTGTTTTTGGGTGTATTTACTTATTCAGTCTTAACAGATTGGAGCGTCTATTAAAAATCGTTGCGCCGATTTGGGCGGCGGAGGGCGTGCTATCTCCGCCCAGCAGCGCTATCATTCTCAGCCCGGTTGTTTTCCCCACATTCCCTGTAGAGAGACGTGATGAGCGGTACCTTATTTGTGATCTCGGCCCCGTCTGGCGCCGGGAAAACCAGTCTGGTAAAGGCACTTACTGAGTCCTGTGATCAACTACAGGTATCCATCTCCCACACCACACGCCCGATGCGGCCCGGCGAGGAAGATGGCGTGAACTACCACTTCGTATCGAAGCCGGAGTTCGAGGCCATGCTCGAGAAGTCGGCGTTTCTCGAATACGCCGAAGTGTTCGATAACTTTTACGGCACGTCCCAACGCTGGGTGGAAGATACGCTGGCCACGGGTCACGACGTGATTCTGGAAATCGACTGGCAGGGCGCGCAACAGGTGCGCAAACTGATTCCTGCAACCACCGCCATCTTCATTCTCCCCCCCTCCAAAGAAGCACTGCAGCAGCGGCTGACCGGCCGCGGTCAGGACGACGACGCCGTGATTCAACGCCGCATGGCCGCCGCCGTGGAAGAGATGTCGCACTATGTCGAGGGGGATTACATGATCATCAACGACGATTTCGACGTCGCGCTGGAGGAGCTGAGGGCCATTCTCGTCAGCCACCGGCTGCAGATGCCCAAGCAGGAAAAACGCCATCGCGAGCTGCTCGCATCACTGCTGACATAGCCTCGCGCTTTTTGATAGACTGTGGGTAACTGTCGGTGGCGTTCACGGCCACTGAGACTCAGCAAATCAGGATGCAATCATGGCCCGTATTACTGTAGAAGACTGCCTGTCGGCAGTAGATAACCGTTTTGAACTGGTAATGGTATCGAGCAAACGTGCCCGCGCCATCGCCACTGGCGGCAAAGACCCCCTCGTTCCCGAGGAAGGCGACAAGCCGACTGTACTGGCACTGCGCGAGATTGCCGACGGCAAAATCACCCGCGAAGAAATTATGGCTGCCGACGCTGCCGCAGAAGAACCTGAGCTGGACCTGGGCGTCGAACTGGATCAGCAAGCGCTGTAATTTCCCATGAGCCAGGGGCGTCGATGCACCAATACAGCTTCTTCAATCCGCAGCACAGCAGACCGGAACCGGCGCAGTCCATCGACGCCCTCGCCGACAACCTGAGCAGTTACCTCCCCGCATCGCAAATCAATCAGGTGCGGCGCGCCTATTACTACGCTGAACAGGCGCACGAAGGGCAGAACCGCCGCAGCGGCGAGCCCTACGTTACCCATCCGCTGGCGGTTGCCGGCATCCTGTCGGAGATGCACCTCGACGCCCAGAGCCTGATGGCAGCGATGCTGCACGATGTCATCGAAGACACCGCTATCAGCAAGCAGGACCTGACTGAGCAGTTTGGCGATTCGGTCGCCGAACTGGTGGACGGGGTCTCCAAGCTGACCCGAATCGAGTTTCAGTCCAAAGCCGAGCAACAGGCGGAAAACTTCCAGAAAATGGCGCTGGCAATGGCCCGCGACATTCGCGTCATCCTCGTCAAACTCGCCGACCGCCTGCACAATATGCGCACCCTGGGGGTGATGCCGCCGCCCAAGCGTCGCCGCATCGCCCGCGAAACCCTGGAAATTTATGCGCCGATTGCCCAGCGTCTGGGGATGCACAATATCCGCGTGGAGTTTGAAGATCTCGGCTTTCAGGCCATGCACCCCATGCGCGCGCAGCGCATCAGCAAGGCGATTCGGACTCGCTTTGGCGACCGCAAAAAAACCATCGACCAGATTCGCGAAAGTCTGGAAAACTGCTTGCTTGAAGAAGGCCACAAGGCCGAAGTAATTGGCCGCGAAAAGCACCTGTTCAGCATCTACAGCAAGATGCGCAACAAGCGAAAATCACTGAAAGAGATCATGGATCTCTATGCCTTCCGCATCGTGGTGGACTCGGTCGACACCTGCTACCGCGTACTGGGCTGCGTCCACGGACTCTACAAACCGGTGCCCGGCCAGTTCAAAGATTACATCGCCATTCCCAAGGCCAACGGCTACCAGTCTCTGCACACCGTGCTGTTCGGCATGCAGGGCGTGCCCATCGAAATTCAGATTCGCACCCGCGATATGGAAGAGATGGCCAACAATGGTATCGCTGCACATTGGTTGTATAAGTCCAGTGAACAAGAGCCGAAAGGGAACTCCAGCCACGCCCGCGCCCGTCAGTGGGTGCAGGGCCTGCTGGAAATGCAGGAGCGCGCAGGCGACTCGCTGGAGTTCATTGAAAACGTCAAAATCGACCTGTTCCCCGACGAGGTGTATGTCTTCACCCCGCGTGGCGACATCATGGAACTGCCCGCCGGGGCGACGGCTGTCGACTTTGCCTATGCCGTGCACAGCGATGTGGGCAATAGCTGTGTTGCCTGTCGCATCAACCGCCGCCTGGCGCCGCTGTCTGAGCCCTTGCAAAGCGGTCAGACCGTAGAGGTCATTACCACTCCGGGCGCCCAACCGAATCCCGCCTGGCTTAACTTCGTGGTCACCGCGAAAGCCCGAAGCGGTATTCGCCACTTCCTCAAACACCAGCGCCGTGCCGAAGCCGTGTCGCTGGGCAAACGCATGCTGGAGCGCGCACTGGCAAGCATGGACGAGGCACTCGATAACTTCGAGGATGCGCACCTGACACAACTCGTCGATGCCACCCACACCAAGTCGGCGGAAAATATTTTTGAGCAGATCGGCCTCGGTAATCGGGTGGCCTACCTGACCGCTCGCCAACTGCTTAACCTGCGGGACGACCGCAGTGAAGAGGAAGACAGCAGCCTGCCCGCCGCCAGCCAGCGACAGACCATGGTCATTCACGGCACCGAAGGCTTCCTGGTCAACTTTGCTCGCTGTTGCTACCCGATTCCCGGCGACCACATTGTGGGGATTGTCAGCTCGGAGAAGGGCGTGGTGGTCCATTGCGAGAACTGCCACAACAGCATCGAGCTGCGCAGCACACCAGAGCGCGTCGTACCACTGAGCTGGGCCGACGATATCGACCGCGACTTCTCGGTGGAGCTGAAAGTTGAATTGAGCAAGCAGCGCGGCATTATCGCCGTGTTAGCGACTCGGGTAAACGGCGCTGAAGGCAGCATTGAAAAGATCAGCGTCGAGGACGAAAACCCGAAAATCAGCACCATTCATCTGGTCATCGGTGTTCGCTCTCGGGTACACCTGGCCAGCATCATGCGACGCATTCGCAATATTCCCGCCGTTTTGAAAGTGACCCGCGAGCGCCATTGATCCGCGCCGTCAACACACTGCAACAAGGAACATCACTGTGAGCAAAGAAATCATCAGTACCCCCAACGCACCGGCAGCCATCGGCCCCTACTCGCAGGCGGTGAAAACCGGCAACATGGTGTTTCTGTCCGGACAGATTCCCCTGATTCCTGAGACCATGGAAATGATCGAAGGCGGTGTGACCGAGCAGGCCCAGCAGGTATTTAAGAATCTCAGCGCCGTTGCCGAGGCCGCTGGCGGCAGCCTCAACGACGCAGTGAAAGTGAATATCTCTCTGACCGATCTCGGCGATTTTGCCGCCGTGAACGAGGTGATGGCCTCAGTCTTCGACGAACCCTACCCCGCCCGCGCCTGCGTGCAGGTTGCCGCCCTGCCCCGCGGCGCCATGGTGGAAATCGAAGTCATTCTGGCGTTATAAGTCGTCGGGCCTGAATCCCTCCAGCACCGTTGCGAAGCCCTTTTGGTAGTTGGGGTAACGCAGTTCGTAACCACTCTCGCGCAGTCGGCGGTTGGCACAGCGCTTACTGCCCGTGCGGGCGATCGGCGCGCCGCCCTGTTCATAGGGAACATCGAGCTGATCGGCCAGCCAGCGCTGCACCTCCTGAATGGCTACCGGTTCGTTATCGCTGGCCAGATAGCAGGCCTCCAAGGCCTCACCGGCATCGGCCCGCTCAAGCAAGTGGCAGAGGAAACCCACGCAGTCGTCCCGATGAATCCGGTTGCTGTAGTGCAGCGGCTCTGTCGGCGCACATTCCCCGTTATGCACCTTCTTCAGCATCTGAAAACGTCCGGGGCCGTAAATCCCGGTGAAGCGCACCACTGAGCAGGGCGTGCCGCTGCCCAGCGCCAACTGCTCGCCGCGCAGCAGGCTTTTACCCGCAAAACGCGGCGGTTCGGTGGGGCTGTCTTCATCTACCCATTCGTGTTCACGCTGGCCGTAGACGCCGCTGCTGGAAACAAACAACAGCCGCTTCGGCGCAGGAGAGAGTGCCGCCAACAACGCCGCAGTGGCGTGCTCGAAAATGCGCTGGTAGCCATCCTCGGTGTAGGACGCGGGCGTCAGCGTCATCAGCACATAGTCAGCACTCAGCATCGGCAGAGTGGCTAGGCTTTCCGGATCGCTCAGGTCCACGGCAATGCCGCCAACGCCCTCCGGGAGTTTGTCTGTCTGGCGGCGCAGACCCTGTACCTGCCAGCCGCGTTGCAGAAAATGCTCAGCGACACCGCTGCCAATGTCTCCACAACCGATAATCAAAAGCCGTTTCTGCTCAGCGCTGCTCATACTGTTCCCACCTCGGTTCAAGCCTCGACGGGGCTCAGGCATACTAGGACCTGCCCCGATATCGGCCCAGCAGCATACCGCAGAGGACAGACCATGACAGCACCCGCCCGCTATATTGCCGTCGACGACAACCACGGCCTGCATATCGAACACCACAATCCCGGTCAGCCCGGTCCCGGTGAAGTGTTGATAGCCGTAAATGCCGCGGGCATCAACCGCCCGGACCTGATGCAGCGCTACGGACTGTATCCGCCACCGGCTGGCGCCAGTCCAATCCTGGGGTTGGAAGTTGCCGGTACCGTGATTGCCACCGGCGACGGGGTCAGCGGCTGGAAACCCGGCGACCGGGTCTGCGCCCTGTGCAACGGCGGTGGCTACAGTGACCGCGTCCTGGTCCCCGCCAGTCAGTGTCTGCCCATTCCCGGCGCCCTGAGCGATGTCGAAGCCGCCGCCCTGCCCGAAACCTATTTCACCGTCTGGTACAACGTCTTCGAACGCGGCGCTCTGCGCCCCGGCGAACGCTTCCTGGTTCACGGCGGCAGCAGCGGTATTGGCACCACCGCCATTACCCTGGCCGGCGCGATGGGCGCCACCGTCTACGCCACGGCGGGCAATGCCGACAAGTGCGCCGCCTGCGAATCACTGGGGGCCAGTCGCGCGATCAACTACAACGAGGAAGACTTTGTCGAGGTACTGAAAAAAGACACCGAGGGACAGGGCATCGACGTGATTCTCGACATGGTCGGCGGCGACTATGTGCAGCGCAATTTTGAGGTGGCCGCCATCGAAGGCCGCATCGCCAATATTGCCTTTCAGGGCGGCTTCCGCAGCGAAGTGAATTTCCTGCCGCTGCTGATGAAGCGTCTTGTGCTCAGCGCCTCCACCCTTCGCGCCCAGAGCAGCGAGCAAAAAGCGGCCATAGCCAATGCCCTGCGCGAACGCGTCTGGCCCCTGCTGGGACGCGGCGAACTCAAGCCGGTGATCGACAGCGTGTACCCCTTTGCAGCCGTGGCCGAAGCCCATCAGCGTATGGAGAGCGGCGCCCACATCGGCAAGATCGTGCTCGATCTGAACGCCGACTGACAATCAAGTAGGCAGCAGCCTGGGGGCGTTGTACACTGGCCCGCATAATAGTTAAAGACTATCGCAAAAGGCCTTTTTGTGACGCTCACCGAATTACGCTACATCATCGCCCTGCAAGAAACCGGGCATTTTGGCAAAGCCGCCGAGCAGTGCCATGTCAGCCAGCCCACGCTCAGCGTGGCCATTAAAAAGCTGGAGGACGAACTGGAAGTCTGCCTGTTCGAGCGCAATCGCGGGCAGGTCACCACCACGCCCATAGGCGAACGCATTATTGCCCAGGCCCGTCACGTGCTTGAGCAAGCTGAGCACATCCGCGAACTGGCCGAACTGGGTCGCGACCCGTTGGGCAGCCCGCTATCGCTGGGCGCCATCCACACCGTGGGCCCCTACCTCTACCCCCGCGCCATTCCGCAGATCCGCGAGCTGGCGCCGCAGATGTCACTGTATATCGAAGAAAATATGACCGCCGTGCTGCGCGAGCGCCTGCGCAGCGGCAAGCTCGACGCCATCATCATTGCCCTGCCGTTTAACGAGCCGGAAGTCGTCACTCAGCCACTCTACGAAGAGCCCTTTGTGGTGCTGCTGCCCAGTGATCATCCGCTGGCCGCCAAGCCCACCATCGACCACAACGATCTGACCCAGCAAGATGTGCTGCTACTGGGCGAAGGCCACTGCTTCCGCGATCAGGTACTGGACGCCTGCCCCGGTTTGCGCCAGCACATGGCAAAGAGTGACCGCTTACTTCAATCCGTTGTCGAAGGCAGCTCGCTGGAAACCCTGAAGCACATGGTTGCCTCCAAACTGGGCATCAGCATACTGCCGCTGTCCGCCGCACAGATCGGCACCTACGGCGGCGGCCTGCTCTGCACCCGGCCCTTCGCGGGCACACCACCGACCCGGCAGATCGCGCTGGCCTGGCGGGCCAGCTTTCCCCGGCATCAGGCCATTGATGTGATCAGCCGCGCGGTGAAGCAGATCAGCGCACAATTGCCCGCCACCGCCGCCTGATGGCCGAGGCGCTGCACCAAGTCGATATCGGCGCGTTGAAAGGCGTTGGCCCGCGTCTGCGAGAAAAATTGCAGGGGCTGGGGCTGCGCAGTGTTCAGGATCTGCTGTTCCATCTGCCGCTGCGCTATCAAGACCGCACCCGCATCTGTCCCATTGGTGGCCTGCAACCCGGCGCCGACGTGGTCATTGAAGGTGAGATTCTGGCTGCCGATATCGTCTTTGGCCGCCGCCGCAGTCTGGTCTGTCGACTGCGCGATGGCACCGGCACTACCACACTGCGCTTCTTTCATTTCAACGCCGCACAAAAGCAGCAGCTCAGCAAGGGCGCGCGGCTGCGCTGCTTTGGCGAAGCCCGGCGCGGCGCCAGCGGACTGGAGTTCTACCACCCAGAATACCGAGTGCTCGACAGCGCCGTCTCACTGCCTGTGGAAGACCGTCTGACACCGATTTACCCCAGCACCGAGGGCTTCGCCCAAACTCGCTGGCGCAGCCTCTGCGAGCAAGCGCTCAGCTATCTCGACCGTCACCCTATCGCCGAATGGCTGCCGCCCGCGGCACTGCCCGGCCGCTGGACACTGGCCGAGGCCCTGCGCTACCTGCACCACCCGCCGGTCGATGCCTCGCTCACCCAGCTTCAGCAGGGCGAACATCCCGCTCAGCAGCGGCTGGCCTTCGAAGAGCTTCTGGCCCACAACCTCGCCCTGCAACAACTGCGCAAGCAGGTCCAGCGTCTGGCTGCCCCAATGCTGGACGGCCCAGATGCGCTGGAGCAGGGCTTTCTACAGCAGCTCAGCTTTACCCTGACCGGCGCGCAACAGCGAGTGGTCGCTGAAATTCGCGCAGACCTGCTTCGCGCCAGTCCCATGCTGCGGCTGGTGCAGGGCGATGTCGGCAGCGGCAAGACTGCGGTGGCGGCGATGGCTGCGCTGCGCGCTGTCGCCAGTGGCTATCAGGTCGCCATTATGGCTCCCACCGAGATTCTCGCCGAACAGCATTTCCAGAGTTTTGACGGCTGGCTGGCACCACTGGGGTTGGAGGTCGCCTGGCTCAGCGGCAAACAGAAGGGCAAAGCCCGCGCCGCCGCCCAACAGCGCGTTGCCGAGCACAGCGCCCATGTGGTGGTGGGCACCCATGCGCTGTTTCAGGACGAAGTGGTGTTCGCCCGGCTGGGGCTGGTGATTATCGACGAGCAGCACCGCTTTGGTGTGCATCAACGCCTAGCACTTAAGCAAAAAGGCGAGGCCCAGGTCGGCCAGCCTCACCAGCTCATCATGACCGCCACGCCGATTCCCCGCACTCTGGCAATGACCGCCTACGCCGACCTCGACACCTCTGTCATCGACGAGCTGCCACCGGGACGCAGCCCGATAAACACCGTGGTACTGGCCAACGATAGGCGGGAGCAAATTATCGAACGACTGCGCGCCGTGTGCCTGAGCGGCCAGCAAGCGTATTGGGTGTGCACACTGATTGAAGAGTCCGACAAACTGCAGGCGCAAGCCGCCGAGGTAAGCTGGGAGCTATTGCGCGACGCCCTGCCCGAGCTGAGCGTCGGGCTGGTCCACGGCCGGATGAAACCGGCGGAAAAAGCGGCAGTGATGGCCGACTTTAAAGCGGGCAACCTGAATCTGTTGGTAGCGACCACCGTAATTGAAGTGGGCGTAGATGTGCCCAATGCCACGCTGATGATTATCGAAAACGCCGAGCGCTTGGGCCTCGCCCAACTCCACCAGTTGCGCGGCCGAGTCGGTCGCGGCAAACAGCAGAGTCACTGTGTACTGCTCTACCAGAGCCCGCTGTCGCGCAATGGCCGCCAGCGGCTTTCCGCCCTGCGCGACAGTAATGACGGCTTTGTCATTGCCGAGCAAGACCTGCAATTGCGCGGCCCCGGCGAGGTGTTAGGCACCCGCCAGACCGGCTTGATGAGCTTCAGGATTGCCGACTTGCAACGGGATGACCACCTGCTAGACAAGGTGCGCGAACAGGCGCAGACATTGATGCGCGAGCACCCGGACCACGTTCAGCCACTGATTGATCGCTGGCTGGCCGACCGCAGTCTGTACGCCAGCGTGTAGTGAACGAGCCGAGCACTCAAAAGAATTCGTATTCCAGCAACAGGCGAGCCGCGTGGTCGGCACTGTCGCTGTCCAGTCCGGCAATCGCCGCCAGTTCCCAGCGCAGCGAGCGCCCCGCTGACAGCTTCACCGTGCCATAGAGCGCAGGACCAATGCCCCGGTAATCTTCACCGAGGAATAGCTCCACCCCCGGCTCCAGCGCCGCCCGATAGCGGTAGCGTGCCTGCAGTGCCAAGCGGGTTTCCAGTTCACTGCGCAGACCTTTTTGTTTTTCGTGAATCAGCGAGGCATTGGCAATCCCCTGCCAGGATGCCCAGTCTTTCTGTGCCAGCAGCGAGACGGCCAATTCCCGCTCGTCACCCTCGCGGTCCTGCTCGTATTCCAACTGCAGGCCCCAGTCACTGTCGTACTCTCCCTGCTCGGTGAGCTGCCAGCGCGCCTCCAGCTCAACGGCTTCAATACGGTCGCTGAACTGTGTATCGGCGGCAATCACATAGGCTTCCAGTGCCACTCGCTCGCTGACCGCCGCGCCAAAACCGAGCTTTTGCACATGCAGCCCATCGGGCGCCTGAAGACCGCCATCAGCCTGTATATAGCGGTACTCCAGTTCCTTCTCCAGCGGCTGCACGTAGGGCGAATAGAGACGATCCACCGGCAGGCCGTCCGCCCATAATGGCGTGCTAACGCCCAGCGCAAGCCCCCAGACCAGCCGCCGCATCATGCGGTGCTCCCGTTTCGCCGCCATTGCCAGAACAACACCGACGTCATCAATAACACACTCCCGCCATACGCCCACAACTGCGCGGGCGCGGGTGTCGCTTCATACCCCAGCATGGCATAGAGGAGTTGTCCGGCCACACCCTCCTCAGGCAACCAGCCCGAGCTATCCCACACCCTGCCACCGGGAAGATAATCCGCCTGTATCAGCAGCCCCGACGCCTGCAAGATCATCGCCCCGGACACCACCGTCAGCAGCACGAAAATGGCGCGATAGCCCCACTTCGACGGCAGCAAACACAAGGCGTAATACAGCAGTGCACCGGCACTGGCGCCAATACCCAGGCCGATCAGCGAGCCGCGATACAGGCTGCTGCGCACATCGCCGTGCTGCTGAAACGCGGAGATGTAGAGAATGATTTCCTCGCCCTCGCGACTCACTGCCACCGTCACTGCCGTTGCCATCAGCACACCCATCAGCACCGTGTGGGACGACTCGCGCAGCGCCAGCACGCCGATACACAGCAGCGCCAGATAAAGCACGCCATGTAGAAAGGCCAGAAACAGCTCTTGCCCCACGCCATCGGCCATCTCGGAAATGGCGCCCATGTTGCGCGCAATAAGCAGCGACGCCAACAGACCGGCAATCAGGCCCCACAACAGACCTCGTCGACTGCCGCCCTGCATTTGCCTGAGCGCAGCGAGCACGCTGATCAGCAGCGCGGCTTCCAACACTTCTCGCAATACAATAATGACACTGGTTAATAACATGACAGCTTCTCTATGCCGCTATTCAGCGATCATCGTGCCCTGGGCCGTTTTCGGATTGAACTCGCCAAAAAAGGGATACTCACCCGGTGCCAGCGGGCCGATAAAAATAATCGCCTTGCGCTTACCGAGGATGACTTTTTCGCGGTTCAGCTCGTAGCTCTCGAACTCTTCCGGCGTGGGGTCCTGATTGTCGACTCGCAGCTTGAATTTGACGTTAGCAGGCACCTTAAGCTGCGAGGGATAAAACAGGTGGTCGCGGATCACCAGCTCGACCACTGGCTTATCCGCCAGGCAGACCGACGACAACATCAGCAACAGCGCGCCGTTAATCACTGCCCGCCACATCGGCCCCTCTCCTCTCACCACGCTGCTCTATAAACTGCACACACACCCGCAAGCCACCTTCCGCACGGTTTTCCAGCCGCAGCTCCGCGCCGTGTAACTGGGCAATATGTTCAACGATCGACAAACCCAAGCCGCAGCCGGACTGACCGGAATCGTGCCGATCACCGCCCACGCGATAAAAGCGCTCACGCACGCGCGCCAGTTGTGCCTCCGGAATGCCCGGCCCGGAGTCTTCCACACACAGGCTGGCCCCGTCGTCAGTTTCGCGAATCCGCAGGTCGATACTCGCCCCCGGCGGGCTGTATTTATTGGCGTTGCGCAGCAGGTTCTCCACCAGAATCCCCAGCGGAAAGCGGTCGCCCTGAATGCTTGCCTCACCCTGCAGGCTAAGCTGCTGCTGACGGGCGTCGATGTCGGCAAAGCAGGCGCTGCTCACTTCTCGCGCCAATGCGGCCAGATCAATCGTCTCCCACTGGCGGGGGTAGTGTTCGGGATTGCTGCGATGCAACAGCAGTAGCTGCTCGACCAAGTGCGCCAAGCGCGCCACATCGGCACTCAGGCAATCCAGTGATTCACTGGGCTCGCTCAGCTCGGCGCGCAAGTTGTGGAGGTGAATCTGAATGGCGCTGATCGGCGTGCGCAGCTCGTGGGCAGCATCGGCAGAAAAGCGTCGTTCGCGCTCAAAGGCCGCGTCGAGACGGCGCAATAGCTGGTTAATCGACTCCAGTACCGGCTGCAATTCCTCCGGCGCGCGCTCCACCCTTACCGGACTGAAATCATCACTGCGCTTGCGGCGCAGCAGATTCGCCAGTCGGGTCAGGCTGCTCAACCCGCGACCGACTATCAGCCACAGCAGCAAGCCCACTATCGGCACCACCAACAGCACCGGTGCCACCGACTCCATAATCACGTTTTCGGCAAGCTGATAACGCAGGTCCAGCCGCTCCGCCACAATCACCGTACGCAGCGGCTCACCACCGCGCCGCTGCAACATGCGCCAACGATAGCCGCCCACGTTCTCTTCGGAAAAGCCGTCTGGCAATTGCAGCGCGGTTACCGGCATCTGCGCCGAGCGCCAGCGCAGTTGCCCCTGTTCGTCGATAAGCTGAAAGGCCTGAAGCTGCTCGTCCACCGGCAGCGACGCGCCATCGGGCAGCGGCATCGCCAGAAAGTGTCCGGCCATGTCGAACAGCTTGTCGTCCAGCAGTTGCTCGGCCTTGGCCATGCTCGCCCGATAGCCGTGCAGTGCCGCAACAAAATTGCTGAGCATCAACACCGCCAGCAGGCTGATCAGCAGGAAGCGTCGCAGTGATCTCACGCCCCGGGCTCCAGTACATAGCCTACGCCGCGAATATTTTTTATCAGTCCCGTGCCCAGCTTTTTGCGCAGATTGTGGATATACACATCGATGGTATTACTGCTGACATCGTCATCCCAGGTGTAGAGCTTCTCTTCCAGTTGTTCACGACTGAACACCTGACCGGGGCGGTCGGCCAGCGCCCGCAACAGCGCAAACTCGCGCCGCGACAGTTTGACCGGCTCGCCGCGCAAGCTGACGGCATGGCGGGCCAGATTGATCTGCACCGGACCGATACTCAGCTCGTTGTCCTGCAGTTCATTACCGCGACGCCCCAGCACACGAATGCGCGCCAGTAACTCTTCCACCGCAAAGGGTTTGGTCAGGTAATCATCGGCGCCACCGTCCAAGCCGGAGAGTTTGTCATTGAGAGCATCGCGTGCGGTGAGAATCAGTACCGGCACCGTACTGCCTGCCGCACGCAACTCGCGCAGCACCGACAGGCCATCCATATCCGGCAGGCCCAGATCCAGTACCACCATGTCGATAGGCGTGTCGCGGGCAAAACGCAATGCCTCGGCGCCATTGTCCACATGGTCCACCGCATGGGCCGCCCGAGTTAAGGCCGTCTTGATACCGCTGGCCAGCGAGCGGTCATCTTCTACCAGCAGTACGCGCAAAAATTGCTCACCTTTTTCCGATTGATTGTATGTCAGTCCATTGCGCTCAAGGTCTGGCGAATCTGCTCGCGCCGCCCCTTGTCGGCCAGCGACCGGCCAGGGCGCGCGGGGGCCGCCAGCGCTCGTTCATAATAGACCCGCGCCTGTGCCTTGTCGCCGCGGTCGCGCAGGTAATCCGCATAGAAATAGTTGGCATCGATGTCCTGAGGCGCAATCGCCAGCCCCTTTTTCAGTTCGGCTTCTGCCTTGCTGTTGCTGCCAAAACTGATCGGCCAGCCCGGCACCTGATAGTAAAGCGAGCCCAGACTGGTGTGTGCCGCGCCATTGAGCGCGTGCTCATCTATCGCTATCGCCGCCTCGAGATCGCGACGGGCATCGCGCAGTAGCGACAGCGCCCCCAGCCCGCCCTGGTAACCGGCCAGCGTCGCCTCGGCAATGCCGCGCCAGATCAGCGCTTCTACCTGCTTTGGCTGTTTGGACAACTCGGCGTCGAGTTCATCGATCACCACCTGCATCGCCGCTGACTGCTGGTCCGGGGGCAGGCGGTACTGGATCTCCGCCCAGCGCTGCTGAGCACTCTGCCAATTCGCTGCCCACACCGTGCTGCTGAACAGCAAACTGAGGGCAAACAGCCAGGTAAGTCGGTTCATCAGCTATCTCCTCCACGTCGGGCGTAGTAAAGAATGCGCGGCAATTGCTTGCGCAAGCTGCCCGCCACCAGCGTCGGCAGCAGAGCATTCAGTCGCACAAACAAGCGCTCCGGCCAGCCAAGATAGCGGTTCTGGCTGCGGCGCTGATGCAACAGTGCCTGCACCGCGTCGGCCACGACTGCGGGCTTGTCCACGGCATTCCCCAGCTCGGCATTCATCGCCACCACGGCCTCACTGTTGATATCGGTCGCCACCGCGCGGGGGGCAAGATAATGAATGGCGATCTCGCGATCAGCCAGCTCCCGCTGCAACGCCTCGGTAAAGCCTCGCAGGGCAAATTTGCTGGCGCAGTAGCCACTGAAACCGGGATAGCCAATGCTGCCAAAACTGGAGCCGACATTGATCAGCGTGGCGTGCTCGCTGCGCAGCAGCGTGGGAAGTAATCGGCGACTGAGCAGCATCGGCGCCAAGGTATTGACCTTCAACATCATTGCCAGCGCGTCGGGCTCGCTGTCATCCAACGTGGCAAACTGTGAGCAACCGGCGTTGTTAATCAGCACGTCCAGCGCCACGCCCGTGCCCAGCATGGCATCGGCCAGGGCATCAATCGATCTCACGTCACTGAGATCTGCCTGCCAGCAATGATGCTGCGCCGTATTTTTCAGACTGGTTCGCAGAGCCTCCAGAGCCTCGGACTGTCGGCCAATCAGATGCAGGCGTTGGCCGTCTTCAGCCAATGCCTGACAGATCGCGCGACCAATACCACCGTTGGCACCGGTGACCGCAATACTCAGTGTCGTCATATGTCCTCCTCGATCACGCGGCCTGAGTCACCGCAGCGCGCCGACCCAGCTCGCGGAAAATATCGCCGTAAAGCTGGTAGAAGCAGCGGGCGCTATGGATGATCTGCTGCTGATCGTCCGGCCGCTCAATGCGGTTCATCAGCCCCTTGAAGAAGTCCACATGTTCAATGTCCAACGCGCCGTGGGATTTGAGATAGCTGAAAGCCTTGTTGGGCAGACCCAGACGCTGCTGAATGGCCTCGGCCGCCTGGTCGGCCACCGCGATGCTCGTGCCCTCCAGCACCTGCACCATGCCGAAAAAGCCCAGCGGATTGACCCGGTGGATGGTGTCGTAGGCGTAGGCCACCATCAATTCTGTGCTGCGCGCCGGACGGCTGTGGCGCACCGCCTCCTTGTCGCCCCCGGCGGCGGCGATATCGTTCAGAATCCACTCCTGATGGCCGGTCTCTTCCTCGATGTACTCCGCCACCGCCACCCGCAGCCATTCTTCGTCGTCGCTCAGGCGGCTGCCGCAGGCCATCAGCAGCGGCACGGTGTGTTTGACGTGGTGATAGGCCTGGCCGAGAAAGGCAAGGTAGTCTTCACGGCTCAGTCCCTCTTCCACACCGCGGCGGATGAAGTCGATACTGTAAAGGCCAGCCCGCTCGTCAGCCGTGGCCGCTTGCAGACGATCATAAAATTCCATACATCAGGTCCTCGTTATCGCGGTCAATATTTCCGGCGACCGTATCGGTACGAGCGTCGGCATAGCAGTCTTCAATCAGAGCGGCGTAATGGCGGGCAATCGCCTCGCGGCGCGGACGGCCGTTGGCGGTCAGCAGGCCGTCGGCCGCACTGAGCGGTGTCGGCAGTCGCCGCCACTGGCGGATGCGCGCGTAGTCGGGCAGCTCGGCATTGCAACGCGCAATATGGGCGCTGACCTCGGCGTCATCGCTGCACGGCAAAACCGTCAGCAACGCCGCGCAGTGCGGACGCGCATCGCCCACCACCACACATTGCACAATGGCAGAGTGACGCAGCAGCTCGCTTTCCGGCCATTCGGGGGAGATGTTGCGGCCATAGCTGTTTATCAGCAGGTTTTTGCGGCGGCCACTGAGCCACAGAAAGCCCTCTTCATCGAAGTGACCCAGATCACCAGTCGCCACCCGGTACCGGGTATTGGCTTTATCGCCCAGATAGCCAAGAAAGGCATTGCCCTCGGCCATCACTTCACTACCTTCCAGCGACAGCTGGCAGTGGTGTAACGGCCGGCCCGCCGAACCGGGTTTATCGGCGCCGGGCACGTTCACTGTGAGTACCGAGCCACACTCCGACAGGCCGTAGCCCTCGTATACCGGCCAGCCTTTTTCGCGACCGTTGAGCAACAGCGCCGGCGCGGTGCGCGAGCCACCGACAGCCACAAAGCGCAGACTATCCGGCGGGCTGTCGGGCAGTTCGCAGAGCGCCTTCAACAATTGCGGCAGCAGCACCGCGGTGTCGGGGCGACGACGCTGGAAACACCGCATCAGCCGTGCGACGTCCATACCACCACTGCCCGCCCAGCCCAGTGTGGCCAGGCTGGGCAGTACCACCTCGCCGCCACGCAACAGCGCCGCATAAACCCCTGCGACATTTTCCAGCAAGGTGGCCAGCGGCAATATCGCCAGATGGCGCCGCAGCGGCAGTTCCGCCAGCGCAGTATTGATCGCTTGCGCGGTGCGCAGTTGCGCAGCCGCCGACAGACACACGCCCTTGGCCTGCCCGGTCGATCCAGAGGTATAGGTAATTTTGGCGCAGCCCCCCGGCAGCGCGGCGGAGGGAAGTGACTCGCGGCCAGCCTCCTGAACGATGGTCACCGCCTGCAAGCTGCCACAGTGCAGCGTATCGTCACAGGTATTCAGCGACACGATGCGCGGCGCCGCCGTAGCATCAAAAAACAGCAACTCCGCCCCGCTGTCTTGCAAGGCGTGACGGAGTTGCTGGTCGGAGAAATAGGCGGGCAGAGGAATCAGCGCGACCTCTGCCCAGAGTGCGGCCAGATCGCAAATCAGCCAGTCCGGGCCGTTATCAGCCATCAGCGCGAGACGTTTAATACCGCGACTTCGCAGTGTGCTGGCCAGTGCCTGACTGGCCGACAGCAATTGCCCATAGCTGAGTTGTTCGCCGTCGCCGCTCAGTGCCACGCGCTCCGGCTCGGTCGTCGCGATATCGCGAAGGGCCTGCCACAGCGCGTTCATTGCGCCACCTCCCAATCGGTGGTGGCGCAGCTCAACATGGCCGCCGAAAAGCGCGGCTCGCGCAGCAGACGGCACTGCGCATCCAGCGCGTTGACCGCCACCACCTGTGGGCGACTGTCGTAATAGCTGCCCCAGTCGGCAAGCGCATCGCCGAGGCGTTCGCCCCGCGCCTCGCCAAGCACATACTGCAGCAAGCCGAGGCGGCTGAGCAGCTTGCGCACTTCGGGTGTGGCGGTAAAAATGGCCCACTCCGCTCCGATGCGATTGATATACGCCGTGAGCATCAGAAACAACAGTTGGCTGGCGCCGCCACCGCAAGAGGCCAGATTGCCCACTTCAATCAGACTGTCACGGGCAACCGGACGCCCCACGGCCTTGCCCAGCAGGACTTCCGCAGGCGCCACTAAATACTGTTCAAGAAACAGCGAGCCCTGCTCATCGGCTCGGGCCACGCCCAGCGCCGCGCGCAACTGTCCCGCTCGCTCTACTGCCAGGAAAGACGGCAGAAAGTGGCTGAGCACAGCGCCGTAGCGGCGCTGGAAAACAGCAGCAATAAAGGCTTCGTAGCCGGAGCGGGTCGAACTGTGGCCGGGGACAAACCGCAGTTGCGTATCGCTCGGCAAGGGTGAAGCCACCGGCTGGCGCGGCGCTGACAACTGAGCGTGGTTCAGGGCAGTGTTCATCTGCAATCCCTCCAAGGGGTTTGACGATGAGACCAGCCTAGAGGGAAAGACTTAAAACAAACTTAAGGACAAAAATTAGTTCACGCGAAAAACCGCAAGCTCAATCAAGCCGCTAAACCGCAGGGCTGTCACACTGCATCCCGCACTGAGGAGACATGCTGTGAACCACCGAGCCACCAACACCACCGAGCAACGCATCCAGAAAGTCTGTGATCATATCCAGCAGCATCTGGATACCGAGCTGTCGCTGGAGCAGTTGAGCGAGGTTGCGGCGCTGTCCAAATACCACTTCCACCGGCAGTTTACGGCGATCACCGGGCAAAGCCTGAGCAAGTTTGTGCAGCTCGCCCGGCTGCGGCGCGCCGCCTACGACGTGGCCTTCAAGCCCCAGCGACGTTTTACCGACATCGCTTTCGATGCGGGTTTCGACAGCCTGGAAGCGTTCTCCCGTGCCTTTAAACGCGAGTTCGGCCAATCGCCGTCACAGTTTCAGGCCCAGCCCGAATGGGATGCCTGGCGGCGCCGACTCCCCTACGCCAGCCCACACGGAGTACTCACCATGCAGGTCACGATTATTGATTTTCCCGACACCCCGGTCGCCCTTGCCGAACACCGGGGATCACCCGAGCGCGTTATGGAAACCGCCGAGCGCTTTATTGCCTGGCGCAAGGCAAGCGGACTCTCTCCCGTCGCCACCAGCCGCACCTTCGGCATTCCATACAGCGATCCCAACACCACACCGCCGGAGCAGTTTCGCTGGGACGTGGGCGGCAGCCTCGACGGCGATGTGCCCGACAACCTCTTTGGCGTCAAAGCGGGTCTTATTCCGGGCGGACGCTGCGCGGTGGTCCGCCATTACGGCAGCCACCGCACACTGGACGACAGCATCTACGCCCTCTACCGGGACTGGTTGCCACAAAGCGGCGAGGAACTGCGGGACTACCCCTGCTTCTTCCACTATGTGAATCTGGTAACCGACGTGAAAGAAAGCGAACTGATTACCGACATCCATTTGCCGATTCGCTGATGTCAGTCTCAGTCTCTGCTCTTAGGGGCAGAGGCTGACGACAGCACCAGAGGCCGCGCGTTCGTTGCTTTCTCTGTTCTGCAAGCTAACAACCGAGCTATGCGCTTCTGTTGAGACCCTGAATGGCCTTTAATAGCTATCTATTAGCATTGCACGCAAGGATAGCCATGTTTATAAAAAGCCACCTTTTGATACACGCCAAAGAAAAGAAAAATATCCGCTATGTGGCAGCGGGAAACTACCAGATCGAGTTTTTCTCACTCACCGGGAAAGAATATTTCGGCATCTATTCACCCTATGGTGGCGATAACTTTTGTCTGTGCCTGCCGCTGGGCGATGTCAGTATTGCCACCATCGAGCATGGCTACCAGATTCACCATGGCGCGCTCACCTACAAAGTGTTGATGAGGCGTCAGCGAAAAGGTCATGAATTTGCGTTGCACCGCCTGCTATGGGGATGGCTTCCCACCGGTTACCGAAGGGGCCCTATTTCTCCCAGCGGCATCGACATGGTTCACGGTAATCTCGAACCCTTTATCGACAGCATTGCGGCATAACCATAGCGCAAGTTTCGGACGCCGAGCCTCAAAATGTCAGCGTAACCGCTGTTCCCTCTCCCGGCTGGCTGTCAATGTCAATCTGCCAGCCGTAGCGCTCGCAAATCCGTTTAACCATATTCAGCCCGAGGCCGGTGCCCTCCGCTTTGGTGCTATAGCTGCGGTCGAAAATATAAGGCAGCACGTCCGGCTCAATCCCTTTGCCGGTATCACAGAGCAACAGGCGGTTGCCGTGCAGATGAACAGTGATATGGCCACCGGCGCTGTGCTCGATGGCGTTGCGCAGCAAGTTAGTGAGGGTGATTTTCACCAAACTCTCCGGCACTGGCAGCGTTAGCGCACTGTCGAACCGGGTATCGAGCTGGATACCGGCAACATCAAGGTCTCCCTGCAAGTCGTCGACGAGTTGCCGGACAATCGCCACAACATCGCTGGATGCCGTTTGATTGATGGAACGATCTTCCTCCCGGGACAAAAACAGCGCCGCTTCGATAAAAGCAAGCATATCGCCGCAGGCGCGACGAATGCGCAGCACGGCGCGCTGAGTCGCCGGATTGGGACAGTCCGCCTCGATAATATCGACGGCGCCCATCATCACCGACAGCGGTGTGCGCAGTTCGTGGCTGGCTGCCGCGGTGAAGGAACGCTCGCGTTCCACGAACTGGTCGATGCGCTCCAAATACGTATCGAAAGCGGCGGCGATCTGGCCGATATCGCTGTCGTTGAATTCTGGCTGAATTCTCAGGCCCCGCTGCTTGGGTGAAAGCTGGCTGAGACGGACAGTGAGCCGCCGTACCGGCTCCAGAATCGTTGTCGCCGCCTGACTGGCAATCAGCAGCGCCATAACCAGCACCACCACCACACCGATCAGCAGAAACATCAGCAGGGCATGCTCCTGGTGCTCCCATTCCGAGATGTCGTACAGTAGAAAGATTCTCTCCTCGCCCGCCATAGCCACCTGCAAATGGTAATGGCGACCATTGATCACAACGCTGTGGTAAGCGCCCAGTGGCAACGTTTGTATGTCGTCCGGCAGCTGACGAATATCATCGCCGCGGTAGTAGTGCCATTCATTGAGCAGCGGGTTATTCAATACCCCGGCGTTCTCGGGATCGTTCACCAGAATCTCAATGTGCTTGCGCACGATGTTGCCAAACGTGGCCTTTTCCAACTGCTGTTTAATCAGCAGCAGGCCACCCGCAAACAGAGTGCTGGCAACAGTAACGATCACCGCAGTACTGATAATCAGCCGACGCCGCAGAGTCTGGTTTTTTTGCGAATTCATTCCGCTTCCTTCTCGGCCAGACGGTAACCTACGCCATGCACGGTATGTAGCAGACGCTGCTCAAAAGGTTTGTCGATGGCATTGCGCAGGCTGTAAATATGGGTACGAAGAATATCCTTGTCAGGCGGATGATCGCCCCACACCCGTTGTTCAAGCTGTGCCCGCTTTACCACCCTCGGGCTCTCTTGCATCAGATAGTGCAGCAGCTTGCGCTGAATCGGGTTGAGCTCAATCGGCACACCCGCGCGACTAACTTCCAGTGTTTGATGATTAAAGCAGAGGTCTGCGATTTGCAGCGCAGTTGCCTGCTCCGCAGGATGCAGCCGGTTCAGCAGCGCCAACAGCCGCGCCTCCAGTTCTTTGACAGAAAAGGGTTTGACCAGATAGTCATCGGCCCCCACGCCAAAGCCCAGTAGCTTGTCATCCAGTTGATCGCGAGCGGTGAGCATAATCACCGGCGTCGTGCGCCGCTCGGCGCGGAGCTGCCGGCACAGTTCAATGCCATCCAGCCTCGGCAATGTCAGGTCCAGCACAATGGCATCAAACTCGGCCGAGCGCGCCAGTGCCAGCCCCTGCACACCGTCGTAGGCGAAGTCGAGGCTGTGCCCTTTTGGCTCCAGATAGTCGGCAATGTTTGCCGCAATGTCGCGATTGTCTTCAACAATTAATAAGTTCATTGGCGATTGAGGCGGGGCATGGCCCAGTCCGGCTTCCGTCATTTTTTTCAATCTAGCACGGCAAACGCCAAAAGGATGTCAAAAGCCGCGCTCGTGCCCACCGCCAGTTTGTCGACATATTTTTGACAAGCCCCTCTTTAACCTCCGCACTAACATTTACTCACAGCGGATATCAACGTGAAATCCCTACTCTCCCTCGCCGGACTCGTTCTGGCACTGAGCAGCAGCCTGACTGTCAGCTCGGCCACTCTGGCGGAGATCGCCGGACCGGATACTGCCGCCCACCCCCACAGCGAGCATCCGCATCTGGTCGTCAGCGAAACACTGGCCGTTAATCAAGTCTTTCAGGCGGCCGTGGCGAACGCCCCGGAGCAGGTCCTGGGCGGCGCGTACCGGCAGCAGGCCGAGGCCCAACAGCAGGTGAGCCAAGGATTCATCGCCAACCGCCCCCGCCTGAACCTCTACTACTGGGACGACCAAAACGGTGACAATACCGGCCTACGGGAAATGGAGCTTGGGGTTGAGGTAGACCTGTGGCGCTGGGGCGAACGCCGCAACGCCAAAGCGCTGGCCGAAAGTTTTGATACGGGCGCCAGCGCCTGGCGAGACTATCAGCGACTGTCAGTTAGCGGTCGACTACGCCGCGCACTGCATCAGCTCAACAGCAGTGCCGCGAAGCGCGAACACGCCGTAGCTGCCGTAACCGATGCCCAACGGCTGCTGACCATCAGCGAGAAACGTTTCAAAGCAGGCGAAATTGCCCGCGCCGATGTCATGCAGAGCGAGGCACTGCTGCTGGAAAGTCGCCAGCAGCTGTTGGAGCGAGAAGCAGAACTGGTGGACGCCGAGCGGCAGTACATGACGCTGACCGGCCTACAGCAGCGCCCGGCACAATTTATCGAAGTACGCCCCGGCCAGCCGCGTATCGACGCGCAGCATCCGCAACTCCGCCTACTGTTGGCAAAGCGTCAGCAACAAACTGAGCTGTGGCAACAAAAACGCCATGAGGCAGCGGGTAACAGCACAGTATCGCTGGGGGTTCGCCGCGAGCGCGGCAGCAATCTCGACCCGGAAACGGAAAGCCTGGGGCTGAGCATCTCAATTCCCTTTGGCGGCAGCGCACACACCAATGCCGCCAGCGCATCTGCCGCGGTGGCGATGACCGATGCCGATGTCCGCCTCAAGCAGGTGCGCCTGCAGTTGCAACAGCAACTTCACGAAGTGGAACACGAGCTGGATGTGCTGGAAGAATCTCTGGCCTACGCAGCGCAGGCGCGCGATCTCGCCCAACGCCATTGGAAGATGGCCGATAAGGCCTTCGCGGCGGGTGAGTCCAACATTCGGCCCACCATTCTGGCCCTTCAGCACTACCGCCAAAGCCAATTGCAGTGGCAGCTCCTGCAGCTTCGCCAGCACAGCTTGATTTCCTCTCTCAGACAGACGGTTGGTGAATCCCTATGACGCCTTTTTTTACCTATTCTCAGCGCATGGTGGCCACACTGGCCGTCACACTCCTGCCCGGTCTGGCACTGGCCGACACACTGGCGCTAAACAATGCCGATCAGGTGCGGCTGGGTATTATCAGCCAGCCCGTCAGCGCTGCCGACAGCCGCGCGGGCATTCGCGTTCCTGCCGTGGTGATTCCCTCTCCCGAAGCTGCCTCGCAATTGACGATTCGCCATGCGGGCGTGCTGCAAGCCTGGCACCGCCCCGGCGGCACCCCGGTGGCAGCAGGCGAGCTGATCGCCACCGTCAACAGCCCGGACCTCGCAGCAATTCAGGAGCAATGGCTGGCCGCCGTATTCGCACAAGCCAACCAGCAGGCGCTGTTGGAGAAAGACCGTGCATTGTTTGCCGATGGCATTATTTCCCGTCAGCGGTTGGCGCAAACCGAGCGCGCCGCGCAGCAAGCCATGTTCAATCGCAGCGCCTGGCAAGGGCGGCTGCAACAGGCAGGCTTTGACCGCGAGGCATTGCAACAGCTCCGCGACGGCAAGCTCGCACCGGGCGACTATCCACTCAGGGCACCGCAATCCGGTCAACTGAACCGCGAGTATCTTCGAGTTGGCGATGCCATCGCCGCCCATCAAACGCTGGCGTCGATTACCGCCGAAAGCAGCCTCTGGCTGCGCGCCACCGTGAGCGCGGCGCTGGCGGAAGGATTGGCACTGGGACAGGAACTTCGCCTTGCCGAAACACTGCGCGACAAGGACGCCACGCTGGTGCTGGTAAGCAAAAACCGTGAACTCAGCCCCGACACTCAGCGGGTGGAGATACTGGCCCGCTTCCGGCATCCGGTGGCCTTGCTGCCAGGACAGCGGGTCAGCCTGGTACTGTCCAGCACCACCCCCGGCGTGCGCGTGCCCGCCAGCGCGGTCACCCACAGCGGCACCGACGCCTCGGTATATGTGCGACGCGATAACGGCTTTGAAGTGCGGGCGCTGGAATTACAGCCACTGGGCAGTGACTATCTGGCCAGCCACGGCCTGCAGGCGGGCGAGGAAGTGGCGGTGCAGGGCACCGCACAATTAAAGGGTATGCTGCTCGGACTGGGAGGCGGTGAATAATGCTGTCGCGACTGATCCAATTCTCCCTGAGCCAGCGCCTGCTGATCGGACTGCTGACACTGCTGCTGATCGGGCTGGGTGGCCGCGCGGTAACTCAAATCGCCATCGACGCCTTCCCGGACATTTCCCCCACCCAGGTGAAAATCATCATCAAATCACCAGGGATGACGCCAGAGGAAGTCGAGAGTCTGATTACCCAACCCATCGAGGTGGAACTGCTGGGCATCTCCCGGCAGTCGATGCTGCGCTCTATTTCCAAATACGCGCTGTCAGCCATCACCCTGGATTTTGAAGAGGGGACCGATATTTACTGGGCCCGGCAGCAGGTGGCCGAGCGCATCAACAACCTCTGGGACCAACTACCCGTCGGCATCAGCGGCGGCCTCGCGCCGATGAGCACGCCCCTCGGCGATATGTTTATGTTCACCGTGGACAACGACAAGTTGTCTCTGAGCGAGCGACGTTACCTGCTGGACTGGACTATCCGCCCCGCCCTGCGCACCGTGGACGGTGTCGCCGACGTCAACGCACTGGGCGGCTTCGTTAAAACCTACGAAGTGGCGCCGCGACGCGGCGACATGGCCACACTGAAAGTCAGCACGCAACAGCTTATCGATGCACTGGAGCGCAACAACCGCAACGACGGTGCCGGCCGTCTGGATCAGGGCGAGGAAGCCATTCTCGTCAGGGTAGCGAGCGCACTCGGTTCGCTGGAAGACATCGCCGATCTGCGTGTCAGTAATGCCGAGGGCGAGACCTTTGCCCTGCGGCAACTGGCAGATATTCGTCTCGGCGCCCTCGAGCGCTACGGCTCAGTCACCGTGGATGGCCAGGGCGAAGCGGTGCAGGGTCTGGTGATTGGCCTGCGCGGCGCTAACGCCCGTCATGTGGTGCAGGGAGTAAAAGATAAACTCGCCGAATTGCAGCCCGCCCTACCCGAAGGCACGGAGTTGAAGGTGTTCTATGATCGCAGCCAACTTATCGAGCTGGCGGTGGGCACCGTGGGTGAATCTCTGCTGGAGGCCGTGTTGCTGGTACTGGTCGTGCTCGGCCTGTTTTTGGGCAATGTGCGGGCCGCGCTCACCGTGGCGAGTATTCTGCCGCTGTCGGCACTGTTCACCTTTTTCATGATGGATCAACTCGGCATGAGCGCCAACCTGATGAGCCTCGGCGGGCTGGTGATTGCCATTGGCATGCTGGTGGACTCGGCCATCGTGGTGGTGGAAAACATAGTCTCGCTGATGGCCCGCCATCAGTCCGCCGACAACACCGCCGGACGTCGACTGCCGCGACTGCATGTGCTGTTTCGCGCCGTGAAGGACGTAGCCGTGCCGGTCACCTCCGGGGTGATCATTATCATTATTGTTTTCCTGCCACTAATGACGCTGGAAGGCCTGGAGGGCAAGCTGTTTGTGCCGGTGGCGCTAACCATTGTATTTGCGCTGCTGGGCGCACTGCTTATGTCGCTGACCATTGTTCCGGTTATCGCCTCGCTGCTGCTCAAGAGCGGCCACGACGAGGAACCCTGGCTGAGCCGCAAGCTGATCAGCATTTACCAGCCGCTGCTGAACAAGGCCCTGAAGGCGCCGATGGTTGTGGTGGCCTTTGCCGCTGGCCTGCTGGTACTGATGGCCGTGTTGTTCCCCTTTGTGGGTAAAACCTTTCTGCCAACCATGGATGAAGGCGATCTGATCGTACAGCTTGAATCAATTCCCTCTGTCAACCTGGGCAGCAGTATCCGTATGGTACAGAACGTCGAAAAAGCCCTGCTCGACAATGTCGGGGAGATTGCCCGCATCGTGTCACGCAGTGGCTCGGATGAAATCGGCATGGACCCGATGGGTCTGAACGAAACTGACGTCTTTCTGCAACTCAAGCCCCGCGATCAGTGGCAGGTGGCCGACAAAGCCGCGCTGCAGGAAAAAATGCGTGCTGTGCTCGACCTGTTTCCCGGTCTCAACTACGGCTTTACTCAACCGATTGATATGCGCGTTTCGGAAATGCTCACCGGCTCCCGCGGCGATATCGCCATCAAGGTATTCGGCCCAGATCTGAGCACCCTGAATACGCTGGCGCAGCGCATCAGCCACACCGTTAGCGGCATCGACGGCGCGGTGGATACCACCGCCACCCTGAACGAGGGCGCCCAATATCTGCAGGTAAATGTAGACCGGCTGCGCGCCGGCGAGCTGGGCGTGAATGCCGATACCCTGCAACACCGACTGCGCGCCGAAATCGAAGGTCTGCCGCTGGGCAATATCATTGAGCATAGCGCCCGCGTGCCGCTGGTATTGCGCTATGACAAACCCTCTGGCGATGGCGTAGCTCAGTTACAAAATAGTCTGATTACGCTGGACGATGGTCGGGTCATTCCCCTGTCAACGCTGGCCAGCATTGAGCGCATCGACGGCCCGGTGGGCGTGTCGCGGGAATCGGGGCGACGCTTTGCCGTAATACGCAGCAACGTCGACGGCCGCGATCTGGTCGGTTTTGTCGAGGAAGCCAAAGCCGTTATCGCAGCACAGCTCGACCTGCCCGAGGGCTATTCACTGGCCTGGGGCGGGCAGTTTGAAAACCAGCAGCGCGCCGCTGCTCGGCTGGGGCTGGTGGTCCCGGTGGCACTGGGCCTGATCGCCCTACTGCTGTTCATTACCTTTGGCTCGCTGAAGCAGACCATCATTATCCTCTCCAACATTCCCTTTGCGCTGACCGGCGGGGTGGTGGCGCTGTGGCTGACCGGCGAGTTTCTGTCGGTACCCGCCTCGGTGGGCTTTATTGCGCTGCTGGGTATCGCGGTGATGAACGGCGTGGTGATGATGTCCTACTTCAATCAGTTGCGCGCCAAGGGGCTGGATATACAGACCGTGGTCACCGAGGGCGCAGTGCGCCGACTGCGCCCGGTGATGATGACCGCGACGACCTGCGCGCTGGGACTGGTGCCGCTGTTATTGGCCAGCGGCCCCGGTTCAGAAATACAGAAGCCGCTGGCGATTGTGGTCATCGGCGGGCTGATCAGCTCCACCCTGCTGACCCTGTTCCTGCTGCCGATTATTTATCGCCGCTTTCACCAGGCCCTTCCCGACAACGCCAGAAGCGCCTAGGAGTTCACCTTATGTCGACACAACAGCGTTTAATACTGACCGTTCCGCCCAGTCTGGAAGATGAACTGGTGGACTACCTGCTGAGCCTGGAGAGTGTCAGCGGCTTTACCTCCTACCCGGTACGCGGGCACGGCGAAAACCGTCAGCTATCGATAGCCGAGCAGGTGACCGGGCGGCAAAAACGGGTGCAGTTCGAACTGATTCTGAACGCCGGGCAAGTCAGCACCGTGCTCGACGGCCTGCGCGACAACGTCGGCAGCGATATCTTTTACTGGTATCAGGATGTGAGTGGCAGCGGCCGCCTGTAGGCGGTCACTCAGCGTTGAATCCAGTGCAGCACGTCTTGGGCGGCAAGAAAGCTTTCCGCCTCGCGACCGCTGAGCATGGCCAGCGTGGCCAGCAGACCGGCTTCCACGCAACTGCCCGCGGCCACAGTGACCGAACGCGGGGCGTCCATCACCGGCCAGCCGGTGCGGGGATTGAGTACGTGGGGGTAGCGCTTGCCATTGTTCAGCAGAAAGCGGCGGGCATCGCCACTGGTGGCCAGTCCGCCGCGCTGTAACTGGATCATCGCCGATTGCAGGCCGCCGATATTCTCCACCCCCACCAGCCAGTGGGGCTGACCGGCGGGCGGCGCGGTGGCAAACAGATCGCCGCCAAAGTTGATCAGAATCGGCGTGTCGGTAAAGGCTCTCACCAGCGAGGCGGCACGGTCTACCGCGTATTCCTTGCCAATCCCGCCAAAGTCGATCTCCATGCCCGGTTGCAGGCACAGTACCGGCGACTGCCAGCGCAGCTTGTCCCAGCCGACGATGCTCAGCAGCTCGTCGATTTGTGACTGGCTGGGTAGACGGTCGCTGCCGTCGAATTTCCACGCCTGGCGCAGCACACCGGAACTCAGGTCAAACGCACCGTCGCTGAGCTGGTAAGCCTGCTCGGCAAAGTCCAACAACTGGGCAGTTTCAGCATCGACCTCCACCGGCTCGCCATTGGCATTGTTAATGCGGTACACAATATTGTCATCGCGATAGCGGGAGAAGGTGGTTTCAATACGCCAGGCCTCGGCGGCTACCGTATCGGCAATACGCCGGGCCAGCGCCTCGTCCTCACTGTCGATCAGCACCTCACAGGGGCTGGCCATGGCCTGAAACTGCCCGGCCATGCCGGTATCGGTTTTCGTGAGGACAAGTTCCCTTTCCATACTCAGTGCAATGCCATGACCGGTGAATTGTCGGGAAAGTATCAGCTACCCTGGCCGGCTTGAAAAGCCGTCAGGACTTTTTCCTTGCTGAGCAACTGTGGCAGCACCACTTCTGCTTTGCCATCGCCAGGGAAAAACACATACAGCGGCACCCCGGAGCGCTTGTAGCGAGCCAGTAGACGACTGACCTCCGCGTCGCGGTTGGTCCAGTCGGCCTTCATATAACGAATGTGCTGTGCGGCCATGGCATTCTTGATGGTATCGGTGCCCAACGCCACTTTCTCATTGGCCTTGCAGGTAATACACCAGTCGGCCGTCACATTCAGAAACACCGGGCCACCATCACTGCGTAGAGACGCGAGGCGATCCGGGCTGTAGCGCAGGGCATCACCGTCGGCAGTCAGGGGAAAGGCACTGCCGTCATCGCGAGCGGCGCTGAGTACTGGCACGGGCTCACTCAGTGGCGACGTCGTGGTCAGTACAAACACTGCGCCCAGACTGGCGACAAGCGCCAGACCACGCTGCCAGCGAACCGGCCTTTTCCAGAAATACACGGCCACGGCAATCAGCAGGCAGCCGATCAACACCAGCATCGCGGCATTGATACCCGCCTGACGGCCCAGCACCCACAGCAGCCAGATGCCGGTCAGATACATCGGAAAGGCCATCACCTCTTTGAGGGTCACCATCCAATTGCCGGGGCGCGGCAGCAGACGCCCCAGTCCGGGCACAATCGACAGCAGCAGAAAGGGTGTCGCCATCCCCAGCGCCAGCGCCAGAAACACCGTTAGCGCAATGGCCATCGGCTGAGTCAGGGCAAAACCCAGCGAGGCGCCCATAAACGGCGCCGTACAGGGACTGGCCACCACCACCGCCAGTACGCCGGTGAAAAACGATCCACTTAAGCCGCCTTTTTCCACCAGCCCTTGGCCGACCCCCGCCAGCCCCGCGCCCAGCTCAATAACCCCGGAAAAGCTCAAGCCCATCAAAAAGAACAGGTAGACCAGTGCTGCCACAAACCACGGTGACTGCAACTGATAGCCCCAGCCCAGCTCCTGCCCGGAGGCGCGCAGCACGACCAACACACCGGCCACCAGCATAAAGCTACACACCACACCGGCGGTGTACACCAGGCCATGCATTCGACGCTCGCCCGCCGTGCTGTCGCTGCTTTCCAGCAGGCTGATCGCTTTGAGCGCCAGCACCGGAAACACACAGGGCATCAGGTTCAGGATCAGGCCGCCAGCAAAGGCCAGTGCCGCCATCGCCAATAACTGTTGCAGAGAAAACACCTCGACAGGTGCACTGGCCCTGCCACTTTCGGCAGGCGCCGGGGCAGAATCAGTAACCACTGCGTCGGGCGCATCGATCCTCATCACCGAGCCACTGGCGGAGTCAACGCGGTAAAGCCGGTGATTGGGCGGATAGCACAAACCGGCATCGGCGCAGCCCTGAGAACTGAGCTTCAGTGTAAAAGGCCCCCCATCGGGCAGCGGGAGACGGGCAATGACCTGGTGGTAGTACACCTCCACATCGCCAAAATATTCATCCTGTTTATGCTTACCCTGAGGCAGCTTCAGTGCCAGCTTGTGGGGCTGCCCACCCGCCACGACCGACGCCTTGAAGCGGTGGCCGTAAAGGTAATAGCCGTCGGCTATGTCCCACTGCATCAGCAGCTCATCGCCATCGATACGCGGCGTCATCCGGTAGGCGGTCTCCACCGGAAGAAACTGCCCGTCGTTGGACTCCACGGCGGTATCCAGCGCGTAGGTCGGCGTGGACGATAGCAGGCTCGACAGCAGCAAGCCCGCCAACATCGCAAGCGAGAGAATCCAATTTTTCATATCAGCCACCCGTCCAGACCCGCAGGGAATAAAAAAGGCGCAGCTTCACAGGAAGGGCGCCCGAAGGGCCGCCAGCGCTGCCTTCCGGCACCACACTGGCGGCGAGGGAGTAAAACCGCTTAGAAGTCGTACACCACACGGAGCATGACCGCATCGACATCCGGGTACAGTTCCTGCCGGGTCAGCTCGCCAAACGTGCCGTCGGGCTCATTGCCGGTTTGCAGGTAGTACTCCAGCGCGACACTCCAGCTATTGTCAGCCGTGTCCTGTCCCAGTTCGGCACCAAAGGTATAGCCGTTGAATTCACCCAGCCGGTAGTCCGCTGAGGCTTCCACCTTGTCGTTGCCTGCCACGGGTTGCGTGCCGTCCACAAAGAACGGGGTATAGAAATCCGCCGCGCTCTGCTGGTAGACCCGCACGTGGGGTTCAATGTACATGGTGTCGCCCATTTTCCAGCGATAGCGCAGGTCGATGGTATGCGAGGTAATGCCCCAGTCATCCACCATCAGGCGGTAGGAGGCATCCAACACATCGCCGCCGATATAGCGTTTGTACTGACCGAAAATACTGTGTTTCAAGCGGCTGTCCGGGCGGTTCTCATACACCACCGTGGGCAGATTGGGCTCGTTGACATTGGTAAACAGCGGGCGACCGGTAACCGGGTCAACCACGCTGATAATCTTGTAGGGGTCGGTCAGGTAACCGCTGGACTGACTCAGCGAGTAGTTGAGCTGGAACAGGCTGTTCTGGTCGATGACCTGGGTAACGCCCACAATCACGTCGAACAGCGACTTGGTGTCGTTGCTGCCGTCGCGGGGCTGCGTCGCATCGGCTTCCTGCATCACACCAAAGGCTATCGGCTTGCCGCCCACCGGGTCGATGCTGTCCACACCTGCCGAGGCACCGGCCATCCAGGTGGTATTGCCGCCGTTGGTATCCCAGGCAAAAGAGGTATTGGCCGACAGCGACTGGTAATCGTATTCCGACGACAGATTGCCACCCAGCACCATGGTAAGGTCTTTCGAGATTGGACGCTCCCAGGCTGCGTTGAGCGCAACACGGGTATCTTTGAAGGACTCATCCAGTGGAATATCGCCGGCGTTGACGGTGTAGCTGCTATTTCCCGACGGCGTCGTGTAGGTTTGCGGGCGATCCGTGGGCACCGCACCGCTGCCCGAGGCGCCGGTCAGGGTGTCCAGTGTCAGTTTCAGCGACAGGGTTTCGTCAGTATCCAGTTGTTTGACCGCCTTGATAACCGGCTCGGCCGCCGTCACCCGGTCAGCCTCGTTGTAAAACAGCAGCGCGGCACTCACATCCCAATCACCCACATCGTGGGCGTTCTCGGCAACGGCAACATTGGCGCCAACCAGCGCGCAACTGGCAGCCGCCAGCGACAGGCGAATCGATTTCTTACTGTGGGTTTTCATCGCGTTTCCTGGCTCCCTATCAATTACAGCCGCAGCCACCGCCGCCGAAGCTGCGGCCACCACTGGAGGCTTCTTTACTGAAGTAAATGTGATCGTCCAATGACGAACGCAGCGGTGAGCTGTCCAGTGCCATTTCCGGCTTGGCCAGGTTTTGCCGCTCCCAAGGCTCTACGCCCATGTTGCTGCAGGCGCTGAGGGAGAGTCCGGCGAGTAAGATAAACACTAGCTTTTTCATGGTGTTCTCGCTTAACGGTGAGGTGTGAAGTCGCTACTGCCGAATGGCATTTTTGATCTTGCCATCCAGCTCGTCAGGGGTGCTTTTGGTAAAACCGATGTGCTTCAGCAGCAGTTGACCTCGGCGGTCGAACAGATAGGAGTTGGGCATGCCCGCCACCTTGTACTGCTTGGCAAAAATCCCGTCGGGATCGTGAAACACCGGAAAGGTCGGCTGAAATTCCTCGATGAATTCCCTGGCACTGTCGGCGTCTTCATCCAGATTGATGGTGACCACGGCCAGGTCGTCGCCGTATTCACTGACCAGCCGGTTCATAAAGGGAAAGGACGCCCGGCAGGGACCACACCACGAGGCCCAGAAATCCAGGTACACCACTTTGCCGCGGTAATTAGCCAGGTCGAAGCTGCCTGACTGAAAGTCTGCGGCATGGCTGATGCTGGCCGTTAGCATCAGCAGCGGGGCCAGAAAAAAAGAACAAAGTCCGTGGCGAATGGTCATAGCGATCTCAGCCTTATTGTCGATGTTGCAGACTGTAGAGGCGCAGACTTAAGAAAAAATTAAGAAACCGGATGTTGCGCCAGATCGCTCCCGCCGCCGGTTTACTCACCGCGGGAAGTTTCTTATAGTCAGCGTATTCACGCCTTACCGAGGGTTTCGTCCAGTGAACAATTAATGCCTCCGTCGTAACGACGGCCCGCTCTTGCTCCTCCTGACGGGGGAACTGTGTCTGGCATTAATGGTGACAACAATGACGAAGCGCTTTCTGACACTGGACAATGTGTCCTATACGCTGCCCGATGGCCGCGCCCTATTTTCACAACTGAACGCGCAATTTGATCAGCAGCCCACCGGGCTGGTCGGTCGCAACGGTGTGGGTAAATCTCTGTTGGCCCGGATTCTGGCCGGGCAACTGACGCCTAGCTCAGGCCACTGCAAGGCATCGGGGCCGGTGTATTACCTGCCCCAGCAACTGGCACCCACCGCCGGGAGCACCGTCGCCGATCTCGCCGGTGTGCAGCCGGTGCTATCCGCCCTTGAGCGCATTGAACAAGGCAGCGCTGCCGAGAAGGATTTCGACGCGCTGGGCGAGCACTGGGATATTCGCCAGCGCCTGCACGCCGCATTGGAAAATGCAGGGCTCCCGGGCCTCAGCCCCAATAGCCCGGCCGACACACTGAGCGGCGGCGAAGCCATGCGCGTGGCACTGGCGGGCGCGATGTTATCGGCGGCGGATTTTCTGATTCTCGATGAACCCAGCAATCACCTCGACCGTCCCAGCCGGCAGGCGCTGGTTGAGCAGCTGCAGCAGTGGTCACGCGGGCTGATTGTGATCAGCCACGACCGGGAATTGCTGAACACCCTCGGTCGCATTGTCGAACTGTCGCCATCGGGACTGCGCAGCTATGGCGGCAACTATGCGTTTTATGCCGAATGCAAAGCCAATGAGCGACAGGCCGCCCAACAGCAGCTAGAACATTGCAAGCTGGAGCGCAGACGCGAGGAACAGGCCATGCGCGAGCAACGCGACCGGCAGGCCCACCGACAAGCGCGAGGCAAGCAGACACGACGGGAGGGCAGTCAGGCAAAGATTTTGCTCGATGCCCAACAGCAGCGCAGCGAAAATTTCTCCGGCAAGGCGCAGCGTCAACAGGCCGCGCGCCAGACGATACTGCGCGAAAACCTGCACAATGCCCAGCAACAGCTTGAGCGGGAAGCAGAGATAGTCATGCATGCCCCCCCAACCCCCATGGCAACACCGCGCCGCGTGCTCACTTTGGAGAATCTGGTACTGCCCTTTGGCGGCTGCTCCGCGCCGATCACGCTCAGCCTCACAAGTGCGCAGCGCGTCGCTGTAGTCGGCGCCAATGGCAGTGGCAAATCGACCCTGCTCAAAGTCATTGCCGGGCAACTTCAAGCGCTGAGCGGGCACTGCCAGCACAGCGGCAAGCTGGCCTATCTCGACCAGCGTCTGACGACACTCGATCCCAGCCAAACCGTGTTGACACAGATTCAGGCCGCCAACCCCGACACCCCGGAAAGCCAGCTACGTATGCAACTGGCCCAGCTCGACCTCGACGCCCAAAAGATCACCGCACCCAGCGGCACACTGAGCGGCGGCGAACAGCTAAAGGCGGCCCTCGCCTGCCTGCTCTATGCGGCTTTGCCTCCCGCCCTGCTGCTATTGGACGAGCCCAGTAACCATCTCGACTTACCCTCACTGATCGCGCTGGAAACAATGCTCCGCGCTTATCGAGGCAGCCTGATTACCGTGTCACACGACGAAGCGTTTCTGAACGCGCTGGGACTGACGCACAGATTGTCCCTTGAGCCACCGGGTATCAGCTTGTCGGCCTGGTGACATGGCTCCCGGCGCGGGCAAAGAGTGATTGATAACAATTCTCACTTGCTCTACCATCCCCGCCTTTCCCGGCCCACGACGTCGAAGGACATCCCATGCCTTATAAAACGCTACGAACCACGCTGCTGACCTGTGGCAGCCTCGCCCTGATGTCGGCCGCTGCCGTTGCCGCCGAACGCACCGAAGAAATGGTCATTACCGCCAGCCGGGTGGAAAAACCCCTGAGCACGATTCCTAACACCGTCACCCTGATTGATCAGGCCGAGCTGGAGCGTCAACTGTCGATTCAGAACGACCTGTCCACGGTACTGGGCAATCTGATTCCCAGCTTCTCACCATCGCGCCAGAAAATGACCAGCGCCGGGGAAAGCCTTCGCGGTCGCAAACCCCTGTACCTGATTGACGGTATTCCCCAGTCCAACCCCCTGCGCAGCGGCGGTCGCGATGGCCATACTATTTCGCCGCTGATGCTTGAACGCGTGGAAGTGCTGCACGGCGCCAACGCCATCCACGGCCTCGGCGCGGCGGGCGGCATCATTAACCTGATTACCAAGCGCCCCAGCGACGGCCTGGAACAGAGCCTGCGCGTGGATGTCGGCTTTCAGACCGAACGCCTCAGCGAAAGCCTGGATCGCGGCGTGAACTACAGCCTGTCCAACCGCATTGATCAGTTCGACGTGCTGGCCAGTGTCGGCTACCGCGATAACGGAATCGCCTACGACGCCAACGGCAAGGTGATTGGCGTGGACAACACCCAGGGCGACACCATGGCCGCCGAGGAATATGACCTGTTCCTGAAAACCGGTTACAACTGGGATGACCAGCGCATTGAGCTGATGGTGAACCGCTTCAATATCGAGAGCGATCACAAGTGGGCCTCAGTACCCGGTGACGAGGATAAAGGCGTGCCCAGCGGCGCGGTTCGCGAGCAGCCGCCGGGCGATGGCGCGCGCAACCGGGTGACCACCATCGGCCTGAGTTACGAAAATGCCGAGATGCTGGGCCACAGCTTCCGGGTACAGCTTTTCAGCCAGGACTTTGAAGCGACCTATGGAGCACAGATTACGCCCATCGCCACGTTCCAGGATCCGGCCTACGGCCCCGATCTGATTGACCAGTCGCAGAACAATTCTGAAAAACGCGGCCTGAAGCTGACACTGGTGAAAGACGAAGTTGCAGGGCTGCCGCTGTCGCTGGTGTACGGTATCGACGTGCTGGAAGACGAGACCTGGCAGGCGCTGATCCAAACCGACCGTACCTGGGTGCCGGAAACCCGCTACAACAACTACGCCCCTTATGTGCAGGCGGAATTTACCGGCATTGAACACGTGACCCTGACCGCCGGGGTACGCCATGAAGAGTCCAAGTTGGAAGTGGACGATTTCACCACTCTCGCCAGCTACGGCAGCCGCTTTGTGAAGGGCGGTGAACCTGACTTTTCCGAAACCTTGTACAACGTCGGCGGCACCTACCAGTTCACCGAAACGTGGCGCGCCTTTGCCAACTACTCGGAAGCCTTCTCCATGCCGGATGTGGGCCGGGTGTTGCGCGGTATCAATGAAGACGATCAGGAAGTGGAGAAGTTTCTCAACCTCACTCCCATCCTCACCGAGAACAGCGAGTTCGGGCTGGAGTATGACAACGGCACGGTGAATGCGCAGCTCAGCTACTACATTTCCGACTCGGATTTCGGCCAGCGCCTGCAGCGCGGTGCGGACGGCATCTACACCGTGAAGCGTGAAAAAACCGAAGTCGACGGCATTGAGTTTCGCGTTGGCTGGGCCGTCACCGAGCTCGATACTCTCGGTCTGCGCTACGCAGAAGCTGAAGGTCGCTACGACTCCGACCAAGACGGCAAAGTCGATTCCGATCTCGATGGCACCAACATCTCCCCGGATCGCGTCAATCTGAGCTGGGACCGCCGTTGGACCGATACCCTTAGCTCGCGTTTGCAAGTGAACCACCTGCGCGACCGCAGCGTGAAAAACAGCAGCGATGTCACCATCAATAAATTCAACGGTTACACCACCGTCGATGCCAGCGCCGATATTCAGGTGGGACCGGGCGTGCTGAGCGTGTCGGTACAGAACCTGACCAACCGCGACTACTTCACCTACTACTCCCAGAGTAGCCCGAACGATCTGCGTAACTTCAAGGGCATTGGTCGCAGCTTTGGCCTCGCCTACCAGCTTAGCTTCTGATCCTTGGCTGAAGTGAACAATGCGGGCGCAGCACCGCGTCTGCGCAAAACCCGACCGCCGGGGCTATGGCGCTGGCATATGTGGGCAGGTCTGGCCGGGCTCGCCATCTTGCTGGTGGCGGCCGTCACCGGCACCGCGCTGGTCTATCAGAAAGAACTGATCGCCAGCGTCGTCACCCCCGACGCCGCACTGCCAGCGAACTACAGCCACAGCCAGCTTGCCAGCGAGCTGGGCAGACTGGCCGATCAGCGCGGTATTGATCCCGCTCTGAAGCTCAAAGCTCCCAGCCCTCTCGAACCCTATTGGACGGTCCGCCATGACGACGGTCTGGAGCTGCTGAGCATTGCTTCGCTGGAGCCCTACGTCGAGCGACTGTGGTTTCTGGAGCTCATGGCGTTTATCCGCGAACTGCATGTCGACCTGCTCAGTGGCGAGTTCGGGGAAGCCCTGCTGCTCATCAGCGGTATCCTGGCCTTATTCCTGTGCATCAGCGGGCTTATTCTGTGGTGGCCGGGGCGAAGAGCCTTTCGCTGGCGCTGGGTATTTCCGAAGAAAATTCGCCCTTCCCAATGGCTGCAGTACCACCGCCACTCCGGTGCGCTGACCAGCCCGTTAATGCTGCTGATTCTGCTGACCGGTAGCCTGATGCTGTGGCAAAAACTGATTTTCCCGCTGCTGCCCCCCGGCGCCGTCTTCCCCGCCAATGCACCCGCTCCCGCGTCCGCCGACAACGCCATTGCCGACGGCTATCTGCACATCCAGCAACAGCTTCCCGATAGCTGGCCCACGTACATTACTCTCAGCCAGGAACAGGGCGCGCCCAGTCTGAAAGTGCGCGTTCGCCTCAACGGCGAGTGGCACCTCAACGGCCGCAGCACCGTCTGGCTCGATACCCACAACGGCGAATTACGCCGCACTGAGCGCTCAGACCAAATGGCCGTCGAGCGACGCCTTATCAACCAGCTCTACCCCCTGCACTCCGGCTTCGGCATGAACGCCATCTACCGCCTGCTCGCCCTGTTCTGCGGCATCGTCCTCACCTGGCTGGCCGTCACCGGCGGGCTGCATTACTACAAACGGTGGAAGCATCAGCGCAGGCGGACGCGATAGACAAGTCGCTGTTAAGCCACAAAAGCAAAAATCGGGATGGCCTCATAGGCATAGCATGAGACAGAGAAAGCCTGCTACGCTCTGTCCAATTCTCTGCATAGTGAATCGCCGCCGTGAGTCATTCTCTCCACGATCTGGGCCTGGTTCCGTTCTTTACCCAGCAGCTCGCCGATATCGACCTGATGCAGGAGCGCCTCGGCCGAGTCAGCGCGGTACAGCGTTCCAAAATGACGGTTCTCTGCGAGTCGACGGAGCACGTCGTTGAGCTGTCCTCTATCCTGCTGCAGGCCACCGCCGTTGAGCGTCCCACCGTCGGCGACTGGGTGGTGTTGGATACGTCCCTGTCAAAAATAGAGCAGGTTCTTGAGCGCAAGAGTTTGTTTAAACGGCTGGGGGCTGGCAGTCATCAGGAGATTCAGGCGATCGCCGCCAATATCGATATTCTGTTTATCGTCACCTCCTGCAACGAGGAGTTCAAGGAGTCCCGTCTGGAGCGCTATTTGGCCCTGTGCGCCGAAGCGGGAGCAATGCCGGTGATTGTGCTGACCAAGGCCGATCTGAGCGACGACGTGGACAGCTATGTGCGCCGGGCGCGCAGTACGCAGGCGGGTATTGCCGTGGAAATCACCAACACCCTTGATCCCGCAACACTCGACGGAATTCGTTCCTGGATTGGCAAGACCACTACCGTTGCTCTGGTCGGCTCATCCGGCGTTGGCAAATCCACACTATTGAATAGCCTTGCCGGGGAGTCACTGACCGCAACCGGAGGCATTCGCGAGCAGGACAAGAAGGGGCGCCACACCACCACCCATCGCGAGCTGCACATCCTGCCTACCGGCGGCCTGTTAATCGATGTGCCGGGGATGCGTGAGCTGAAAGTGGCCGATATCGAAGGCTCCCTTGGCACCGTGTTCGACGATATTGAGACGCTGGCCAGACAATGCCAGTTCTCCGACTGCCAACACGACACGGAACCCGGTTGTGCAGTGCAACAAGCGGTGGAGGATAACCGGCTCGATGGCCGCCGCTTGCTGAACTATAAAAAACTGTTACGCGAAAACGCGGTCGCAAACGCCAGTCTGGCCGAGAAGCGAGCGCAGGACCGGGGCTTCGCCAAAGTCGTCAAGCAGGGTAAGAAAATCAAGCAGATGAAAGGCGAGCATTAAGGCAGCCACACGAGAACTAACGCCAAAAATCAGGCGAGAAGTTCTTATTCCGGCCCCTCCAGTCGAAGCGACTGCAGGCCCTGCTCAATACTGTCCAGATGTTCCCGCAGCCCGGCTTTGCTGGCCGAGATGCCTACCGCCAGAATATCCAGCACGGTCATATGCGCCAACCGCGAAGGCAACGGCGTGTAGGCGCCTTTGTCGTTGTCGACGTCGATGTAGATTGGCAGATCGCTGATCTCGGCGATGGGGCTGCCACTGGGAGCCAGCGCGATCACCGGGGCGCCGCTGTTCTGGGCGAGCTTGATCACATCAAGCAGTGAGCGAGTGCGTCCGGATTGGGAAATCGCCACCACCACGTCGTCGGCGTGCAGCGACATGGCCGACATCGCCTGCACATGCGGATCGGCATATACGCTGGCGCTGATTTGCAGGCGGAAGAAGTTGTGCTGGGCGTCGTGGGCCACCGCCGCCGAGGCACCAAAACCGTAGAACTCCACCCGTCGGGCATTGCCCAGCAATTCCACCGCTTTCTCGATGGCGTCGACCTCGATGCTGTCGCGCACGCGCTTCAGCGCTTCCATGGTGGCGTCGAAGACTTTGAAGGTGTACTGGCGGGCGCTGTCGTCGTCGCGGTAGTCCACCGCCGCGTACTCGCCGCTGTGGGCCACGTGCTGCGCCAGCGCCACCTTGAAGTTCTGAAAGCCGTCGCAGCCCACCGCCCGGCAGAAACGCACCACCGTCGGCTCGCTGACATGGGCTTCCTGCGCCAGGTCGACAATGCGCATATGAATCACCTCGCGACGATTAGCGAGGATGTAGTCGGCCACCTTACGCTCGCTGCGGCGCATGGCTTCGCGGTTGGTTTCAATGGCGCGAATGATGTTTCGGGGTCTCACGGCACACTCAGGCTGGCGAATATGGGCCGATTGTACCCTATGCAAACGCGCTGGGGTGGCTGCGGGTCACAGGCTCTTTTTATTTCCTTTAAGAAATAGTTTCTTTTTGACATCTTTTGCAAGCCTACCTAGTATGGTCATCTCATCTGCCCTTACTTAATAACAACAGTAATAACAACAACGGGAACTGACGATGAAAACCTGCCATACAGTCTGCGGCATTTGCGAGCAGGGCTGCGGGCTGACGGTCACCACCGACAACAACCGCGTGCTGAAAGTCGAGCCGGATAAAGACAACCCCTATAGCTGGCGAGACTACTGTATCAAGGGCGCCAAATCGCACCTGTCACTCCGCCACCCCGACCGCATTACCACACCCATGAAACGGGTCGGCGACCGCTATGTTGCCGCCAGCTACGACGAGGCAATTGCCGATATTGCCACCCGCTTTAACCGTCTGGTCGACGAACACGGCCCCAATGCCATTGGCAGCTACACCGGCAATCCGAACGGTTTCAACTTTGGCAGCGCGCTGTTTCACACGATGCTGCTGGACGCCATTGGCACCGAAAGCCGTTTCTGGGTTGGCTCGGTCGACCAGAATGCCTTGCATGTCGTGTCCGACGCGATGTACGGCAATGCCTGGGTGAGCCTTCAGGCAGACATCGATCACTGCGACTATTTTCTGTTAATCGGCACCAATCCACAGATCAGTACCATGTGCTGGATCGGCTATTCACCAGACGGCTGGAAGCGAGTACTGGCCCGCAAAGCCGTCGGCGCCGAGCTGGTAGTCGTAGACCCGCGCCGCACTGAATGCGCGGCGAAGGCGAGTCGGCATATTGCCCCGTTGCCGGAGAGCGACTGGGCACTGGTGCTGGCCATGATCAAACTGATTCTGGAGAACGGCTGGCGCAATCCCCAGCATGCCGACCTGCTCGAAGGGCTGGACACTGTGCGGGCCATTGCGGCGACGGCAGACCTGAATCAGCTCAGCGCCTGCTGTGATGTGCCGCTGAGCGAGATCGAAACGCTGGCCCGCGACTTTGCCCGCGCGCCCAGCGCCATGGCTATCGCCCGTACCGGGGTGAGTCAGGGACGCAATGGCGTGCTGGCCCTGTGGCTGGTGCAAGTGCTGAACTACATCACCGGTCGCGTCGAAACCGAGGGCGGGCTGTATTACGTCAGCGGTGTTCTCGATTTGCTGGATGTGGGCGACACCCTGTTCCCCCACTCCGACGCCATCAGCCGTGTGCGCGGCAACAAAAATGTGGCCGGCGCTCACAGTCTGGCGGAACTGCCCGATGAGATCACCACACCGGGGCCCGGACAGATTCGCGCCCTGATTATTAATAGCGGCAACCCGGTGGTCTCCGGTCCCGACGGCAATAAACTCGATGCGGCGCTGGCGCAACTGGACTGCCTGGTGGTAATCGATCAGTTCCAGCGCGAGAGCCACCGCCATGCCGACTGGCTGATTCCCGGCGACCATTTTCTGGAACGCACAGAGATCAATCCCTTGATTCAGGCGCTCAGCCCCAGTCCGCGGGCACAGCTCAGCCGCGCGGCCGTATCGCCGCCCACCGGCATGCGCTACGAATGGGAGTTTCTGCGCGACCTGACACTGGCGATGAACAAGCCACTGATACCGGGCAAGCGCTGGCTGAATCCGCTGATCGCCGCCAGTAAACGGCTGGCAGCATGGAGTGGCAAGCCCCAACTGACACTCAATCCAATGCTGATGGCGAGAATGCTGATACGCGATAACCCGCAGCTTCGCTGGCGCGATATTGTCGAAGCGGCCCACGGCATTGGCGATCCGGCACAGCGTCCGGAATTCGGCCGACTGTTTGGCAAATTGCGGGAACAGAATCGCCGCGTCGATCTGGCACCCGCCACGTTTGTGGACGTGTTGCAGCAACGCCTCACTGAATCTACCGCGCGCGATCCGTCGCAGCCTTTTCAGCTCATTTCCCGCCGCCGAATGAAGATGATGAATTCCTGGTCCATCGAAACCAGCATGGACGGCATGCATTCGCGGGAAATGACCGGCAGCACCGTAGAGATTAATCGCCAGCAGGGCGAGACACTTCACCTGTTCGACGGCCAGAAAGTAACGCTGCGCTCAGCCAGCGGCAGTATCGAAGCTCAGCTCAAACTGTCGGATGAGGTGCGCAGCGGGGTCGCGGTCATGGAGCATGGCTGGGGCTATCGTACCTTTAATCCCGGCCGTGGCAGCAGTCGCCACCACGGCGGCGTGAATCGCAATTTGCTGGTCTCCAATGCCGACGTCGACCCGCTTTCCCGCGTGCCCCGCCTGAACGGCACGCCGGTGTCGATTGAGCCTGTCACCGTCAGTCCATAGCAGCGCGAGAGTCAGGTGCCAGCGTCGGCCATTCCCGATAGAATAGCCGCCCATGGACGTCTCTCATATTCTCGACTCACTCAACGACGCACAGCGCGACGCCGTCACCTCCGACAGCCCCGGCACACTGGTACTGGCGGGCGCAGGCAGTGGCAAAACCCGCGTGCTGGTGCACCGCATCGCCTGGAAAATTCAGGTGGAAGGCCTGTCGCCTTACAGCATTATGGCGGTGACCTTCACCAACAAGGCGGCGCGGGAAATGCGCGGCCGTATCGAAGAACTGCTGGGTACCCAGTTGCGCGGCGGCATGTGGGTGGGCACTTTTCACGGGTTGGCGCACCGGCTGTTGAAGGCTCACGCCCGCGAAGCCAAGCTGCCGGACAATTTCCAGATTCTCGACAGCGATGACCAGCTACGCATGCTCAAGCGCATTCACCGCGAGCTGGAGCTGGACGACTCCCGCTGGCCGCCGCGCCAGTCAGCCTATTTTATTAACGGCCACAAAGACGAAGGCCGCCGCAGCGCCCACATCGACGACTACGGCGGCGACCTGTATCTGAAGACCATGCTGCGGGTATACCGCCGCTATGAAGAGATCTGCCAACAACAGGGCGTCATCGATTTTGCCGAACTGTTGCTGCGGGCTCTGGAGCTGTGGCGCGACAACCCCGCCGTACTGGACCACTACCAGCAGCGCTTCAAGCATGTGCTGGTGGACGAGTTTCAGGATACCAACGCCGTGCAATATGCCTGGTTGCGCCTGCTGGTAAGCAAGGGCATGGGGATTACCGCCGTGGGCGACGACGACCAGTCCATTTACGGCTGGCGCGGCGCACGCATCGAGAATATCCAGCAGTTCTCCAAAGACATTCCCGACACCCGCATTATTCGTCTGGAGCAGAACTACCGCTCCACCGGCACCATTCTCAGCGCCGCCAATGCGGTGATTCAGAACAACAGCCAGCGGCTCGGCAAAGAGCTGTGGACCAGCGGCGACGACGGCGATTTGATCACTCTGTTCGCCGCCTTTAACGAGCAGGACGAGGCGCGCTTTGTCACCGACCGCATCGACGAGTTGCTGCGGCAGGATTACCGCCGCGCCGATATCGGCATTCTCTACCGCAGTAACGCTCAGTCGCGGGTATTGGAAGAAGCGCTGATTCGCACCGGGCTCCCTTACCGCATTTACGGTGGACAGCGTTTCTACGACCGGCTGGAGATTAAAAACGCGCTGGCCTATCTGCGCCTGATCGCCCTGCGCGACGACGACACCGCCGTGGAGCGAGTCATCAACACGCCCACCCGCGGCATCGGTAATCGCACCGTGGAGATGCTGCGCGAATACGCCCGCGACCACCAGCTATCGCTGTGGAAGTCGGCACTGGCAATGATTGAAAACGGCGCGCTCACCGCCAGAGCGGGTAATGCCTTGCGTGGCTTCTTGTCACTGGTGGAAGACCTCGCCGAGCAAACCCGCGACATGGAACTGGATAGCGCCGTCGACTACGTGGTGGATCACTCCGGGCTGATCGAGTTTCATCAGAAGGAAAAAGGCGAGAAAGGCCAGGCGCGGGTGGAAAACCTGCAGGAACTGGTCAGCGCCGCGCGCAGTTTTGTGCCGGAAGATCCCGACGCCGATCCGCTGCGGGAATTCCTCGACCGCGCCGCACTGGACGCCGGTGAACAGCAGGCCGACGAGCACGAAGATAGCATTCAGTTGATGACTCTGCACTCCGCCAAGGGGCTGGAGTTTCCGATCGTGTTTATGGTCGGTGTGGAGGAAAACCTGTTCCCCCACAAAATGTCGATGGACGACCCGGAGCGGCTGGAGGAAGAGCGGCGGCTGGCCTATGTGGGCATTACCCGCGCCGAACAGCAACTGTTCCTGAGCTATGCGGAATCGCGTCGACTGCACGGTCAGGAGAACTTCAACAGCCTGTCGCGCTTTATTCGCGAAATCCCCAACGAGCTGATTAACGAAGTGCGCCTGAACAACACCGTGACCCGGCCCAGCAGCTTTGCCAGCAGCCATATCGCCGCTCAGGCCGCCGCCGATTGCGGCATCGCTCTGGGCCAGCGGGTGCTGCACAGCATCTTTGGTGCCGGGACCGTACTCAGTTTTGAAGGCCAGGGTCCCAGCGCTCGCGTTCAGGTCAATTTTGAGGACGAAGGCAGCAAGTGGCTGGTGCTGCAATACGCGAATCTGCAATTACTTTAAGCCCCGCCGCACAGGCCGGGGCACAACAATAAAAAGGGAAATCCCGTGACCGCATCATCGCGCTCCTACACACCGCTGATTATTCTCGCGCTGGTCGCCGCACTGGTGACCATGAGCTGGCTCTACGTGGGCGAGCGCGGCCGCCATTACCTGCCCCAGAACGATCAACGCGCTACCGCCAGCGGCCAGGAACGCGTCTATCACTGGAAACTGGTGACCACCTGGCCGAAGAACTTTCCGGGGCTGGGGACCGCCCCGGAAAAATTTGCCCAGGTGGTGAATCGCATGAGCAAGGGTCGCCTGCAAATCAGTGTATACGGCGCCGGGGAGCTGGTGCCCGCGCTGGGCGTATTCGATGCGGTGTCGGCGGGCAGTGTGCAAGCCGGGCACGGCGCGGCCTATTATTGGAAGGGTAAGCTGCCCTCCTCCATCTTTTTCACGACCGCGCCGTTTGGTATGACCGCGCAGGAAATGAACGGCTGGCTATACCACGGTGGCGGCATTGAACTGTGGCGGGAAGCCTATGCGCCCTTCAATCTCGTGCCCTTTGCCGGTGGCAACACCGGCGTACAAATGGCCGGCTGGTTTAACAAAGAGATCAACAGCGTTGCCGATTTGAAAGGCCTGAAAATGCGCATCCCCGGCTCCGGCGGCGAAGTACTGAACCGTCTGGGCGGCACCTCGGTCACCCTGCCCGGCGGCGAGCTGTACACCTCACTGCAGACCGGCGTGATCGACGCCACCGAGTGGGTGGCCCCCTTCAACGATCTGGCCTTTGGCTTCCATGAGGTGGCGCGCTATTACTACTACCCCGGCTGGCATGAGCCCGGCTCCACGCTGGAGCTGATCATCAACAAATCGGCCTACGAGGCCTTGCCCGATGACTTGCAGGCCATTGTGGAAGTGGCCGCACGCTACGCCAATGCCGATATGCTCGACGAATACACGGCGCGCAACAATCACGCGCTGAACGAACTCGTCGACAAACACGGCGTGCAGCTTCGCCAGTTGCCGGACGATGTCATGCGGGCGTTGCACAGCACTTCAGATGCCTATCTGGAAGAGCTGTCGCAAACCGATGAGCTTACCGGCCGCGTGTATGCCAGCTGGAAGCAATTCATGGAAAACGCCAAGAACTACCACCACATTTCCGAGCAGGCCTATATCAACGGCCGCGATTTGTAGCCCGCTACAGGTTCAAACGCAGCTCGGCCGATACCGTTCTCGGCGGCAACAGAAAGCCCATGTGGGAACCGCTGAAAATGGGCATATCGGCGGCGAAGTGGCGAATGGTTTTGTTTTCCAGATTTTTCACATGGGCCATCAGCTGCCAGCGGCCGTCGGGATCAACCAGCCCGGCGTGCAGGTTCACCATAAAGTAGCCGTCCTGACTGTCCAGTGGATCGGCATCCAGATCAAACAGAATATCGTCCCGCCAGTTCACATCGGCGCCGAGCATCAGCGCCACTGAATCCCGCCATAGCGGGATCGCGGTATTGCCCCCCAGAGTCGCACTGTACTTGGGAGCGCGGGGCAGGCGCGAGCCACTCAAATCGCAGAAGTCGCCGCCGTTGGCCGCGGTGCACGGACCATCTTTGAAGGTGTCGAAGCGTGCATCGCTGTAACCCCAACTGGCATAGAGCGAGGTGCCCTCCGCCGGACGAAAGCTCAGGTCAAACTCGGCCCCTTGCGTCGTCGCCTCGGCAGCATTACTCACAATGAAGCCGTTACCGATAAAGGCCTGAATCTGCATATCACTGAACTCGGTGCGGTACAGCGCCGCGTTCAGGGTGAGCATGCCATCCCAGCCGGTGAGCTTGTAACCCAGCTCAAGCGCTTTGGCGCTCTCCTCTTCAAACCCCGACTCTTCTGCGGTGCGCGCCAGCGGATTATAGCCACCGGCCTTGAAGCTCTCGGCGTAGCTGGCGTAGAGCAAGTCGTCGCCCAACTCATATTTCACCGACAGCTTCGGCACCAGCGTCGACTCCTTGCGGCTATCGTCCAGCGTGTATTCGGTAACGCCGAAGGCGGCCGTCAGCAGCAAACCCGTTTCCTCGTAATTCTGATCCAGCAAGACCTGCTTCTCTTCCTCAGAAGCGCGCAAACCGGCAATCAGGCTGAGGCGGTCGGTCACTTTCCAAGTGAACTGAGAGAACAGCGCCAGCGATTCGGTGCGCTGATCAAAGCGCTGGAACAATGCATCGCTGAGCACCCCGTAGAGCAGATCTTCAATCGGATTAGTGACGGGGCCCAGCAAGTCGTTGAGCAGCGTGTCGAGCAGATCGATACCCAGCAACGGCACCACCAGATCGTCCAGCGGCCCCTTGGGCAACATCCGCAGCTCACCGCGCAGATTATTCTCCGAGCGGTAGGCAAAGGCGCCAAGCAGATACTCCAGTCGACCCGGCGGGCTGCTCAAGCGCAGCTCCAGCATTTGCTGGTTGTAGTCGGTGCGACGCCCCCAGTCGGCAATCGGCGCCGATGCGGTATCGGCATCCAGATACAGCCATTCATCGGCGCGGGCATCGCTGCCAATCAGGGTCAGTGTGTGCTCACCCACATCCCAGTTCACCTCCAGATTGACGACCTCGGTATCACTGCGACTTTGATTGGGCGCATCGGCATGGCTGCGATAATCAAAATCGGTCTCCAGCGTGGGATCAAAGCGGCCGTGGAGAAATTCCGCAGCGCCCGTCAGTAAGAAGGGCTCCCAGCCCTGACCCGAATCGCGGGATTCGCCCTGATAATAGGTGAGCACCGCCGACAGCCGATCTGTTGGCGTGAACAGCAGCTTGGCGCGCAGGCCTTCTTTATCGACCCGTTTTTCGTTGCTGCCCCGCAGCGTATTACGCACATAGCCGTCCTGTCGCTGCCGCGTGGCGGCGATACGCAGCGCGAGCCGGTCTTCGATTAAGGGCGCGTTGAGCATCAACTCGTAATGCTCACCATTGAACTGCCCCCCACCGATCATCGCGCTGGCCGCCCACTCGTTCTCCGGATTGGCGGTGCTGATGCTGATCGCCCCCGCCACGGTGTTCTTGCCAAACAGGGTGCCCTGCGGCCCCTTGAGCATTTCCACCCGGCTGATATCCAGAAACGCGTCTTGCAGGAACGCCGTTTTCCCGTAGTAGATGCCGTCCACATACACGCCCACCGCCTGCTCCATGCCGTCGTTAATCGGCGAGTTCAGACCGCGCATGCCCACCTGCACATAGCCCGGCGTCATATTGATCTCGGTGTTGGGGCTTGCCAGCGAGATGTCCTCAAAGGACGTGACTGCGGAGTTCTTCATGCGCTCGGCACTGAGGACTGACACCGCGATCGGCACATCCTGAATCGATTCCGATCGTTTCTGGGCGGTAACAATCACCTCTTCCAGATACGCCGGTCGCGGGCTTTTTGCCTGGCTGACGGTCTGCGCCTGTGCGGGAACAGCCAGCGCAATGACAAGGGCGGTGATGGCTTTTTTCATTATTGTTTCACCTGATGTCGAATGGGTGGAGTCGGAATCCGTTTACTGTCGCGGCAGACAGAGCCGCTTCATCACGACAAAGGCATACGCCGCAAGCAACAGCGCGACGAGCAGCACGGCGCCCAGCGCTGACGGTGATCCCGGCGAGGCATCGTCTGCCAGCCAGTGCCGCAGCCAGATAAAGCAGGGCCAGATGACCGTCAGCAGATACAGCCCCATGGCGGCAGCAATCTTGAGCAGCCGGGGGGTATCAACCTGAAAGGGCTTAACATGAGCGAGCGCATCCATTCTCAACTTCTCTCCACGATTTACAGGGGTTTGACGACGGCGAGGTACAGCACCAACAGGCCGGTCACGGAAATCAGCGGCGTGGTCACAATCAAAAACCACCAGTGCTGGTGCAGGACCTGCTCATAGCGCCGGGCCGCATCAGCTCGGCCACTGAGACGGATCTGCCGTTTGTTACCGCCAAAATGCGACAGCCAGTAATCGACAATCTCAATGGGCAAGAACACCAGCACCACAATGCACAACTTCAACGCCAACCAGTAATGCTGTGGCCCCCAGGCGCCGACACTGAGCAGCGCCAGTCCGCTTAACAGCAGCAGCGGGAAAGCCGCGTGTTCAATCAGCACACCGTGATCGAAGCGCTCCATCGCCAGATTGCGCTGAGCAATGCGCTCGGGATTGCGCGGATCGCGCTGCCAGGCGCGCATCACCGGCACCAGATAATTGAGGTAAGCCACTGCAGTACTGCCCAGCCAGAGCACGGCAACGCTCAGGTGCAGAAATTTGATGTGCAGATAATACGGGGCGAGTTGTGCGCCCAATTGCTGAAAAAACATTGCCCTGACTCATTGTTATTGATTATTTTGGTACGGCAGTATTTCTATACCATACCGTATGGTACGGTTTTATTATTGTCAATATATTTGACTAAATTGGATGACACTTTATGGCGGACACAGGCCGACGAAGTCGCGAGGACTTCATTAATGCCGCGCTGGAGCTGCTAGCGGAAACTGGCTCAGTCAAAGCCCTCACCATCGATGCCCTCTGCGAGGCACTGCAGGTATCCAAAGGCAGCTTTTACTGGCATTTCAAAAATCGGCAGGCACTGATCAGCGCTCTGGTCGACGCCTGGTCAGGGGTGTTTCACGAGAGTATTCATCAGCGCATCGAGCAGGCCAGCAACCACAATCCCCGCGACACCTTTCAGTCGACAATTCAGTTCTGGCTGAGCGGCAACTTTATGCGCATGGATGCGGTGATGCGCGACTGGGCGCGACAGGAGCCCGCGGTAGCGGAGGCGGTCGCTCGCGCCGACCGCCTGCTGATGGATTTTCTCTGCGAACAATTCAAGGCACTGGGGCACAGCGATACTGAAGCCCACCGCCGCGCCAGACTGCTGATCGCCATCGGCGTGGCAGAAACCCAGATTGGCCACTTACCCCGTGCGGGCAGTATTGAGGAAGAAGTGCTCTGGGTCAGCCGGCATCTCATTGAGGCAGACTGACCCCGAACGCGACCCCGTCTAACGACGGCGAAAGCGCACCGGCAAACCGTCGGTGGGAAAGGAGATCGGCACCGGGTTGTAAGGCATGACGTAATCCGGCGCCACCTCAATGCGGAAGTGCTTGAGCAGATGGAACAGCACAATCTTCACCTGAATTTCGGCAAAGTTCAGACCGATGCATTTGTGACTTCCCCCGCCAAAGGGCAGCCACTGATAAAAATGCCGCTTGTGCTCGGCGCGTTCCGGCGCAAAACGCTCGGGGTCGAACTTGCGGGGTTCGGTCCACCACTCTTCTAAATAATGGGTCATCAGCGGCGACACCCCCACCGAGGTATTGGCGGGAATGCGATAGCCAAAGATCTCAGTTTCACGCACCGTACGCCGAGGGATGACCGGCACTGGCGGGTACATCCGCAGGGTTTCCTGCATGGCGTACTGTGACAGCGGCAGTTCCGCCAGTTGATCGAAGTCCGGCGCATCAGTATCCAACGCCTGCATCTCGTTCCAGAGTCGATCCTGCCACTCGGGGTGCTTCGCCAGCAGATAAATCATTGAACACAGGGTGCTGGTGGTGGTGTCGTGAGCGGCAAACAGCAGGAAGATCACGTGGTCGCGCACCGCCTCATCGCTGAGCATATTGCCGTCTTCATCCCGAGCCTGACAGAACTGGGAGAAGAAATCCGGCCCCGGCGACTGGCGCTTGCTGGCGATGTGTTTTTCCACAAACTGTTCGAGCACCCGGCGGCCATCCAGACCCTTCTTCCAGGTAGTGCCCGGAATCGGCAATTTCACCACCGCCAGCGAAGCCTCCATGGCATGCACGAAGGCGCGATTCAGGCGCTGGGCCTCATCACCGATCGCCACCCCCATAAACACCTGAGCCGCCACATCCAGCAACATGGATTTGGCCAGCGCCTGAAAACTCAGGGTTTCCTCGACGGTTTGCTGCGACAGGCGCTGCCCGATCATGCCGTTCATGGTATCCACGTAACTGGCCAGCACGTCCTTTTTGAAGGCGCCCTGCAGAATACGGCGATTCACCTTGTGGTCGGCAAAGTCCATCAGCATCAAGCCGTTGGGAAACAGCCGGTCGAGGAAGGGGTCCCAGGCCTTCTTGCTGGAAAACAAGCGCTCGCTGTCTTTCAGCACCAGCTCATTGGCCTCGGGACCGACCAGTGCGACGGTGTGCTGCAACATGGCGCGGTTGCGGAAAATCCGCCCGTAACGCTGGTACTTCTCCATCGACATGCCGAGGTAGTCGGTCAGAAACCGTACCGTATCGCCGAGAATCGGTAAGGCACCGTCGTCGCCGGGAATATGCTTCAGGTCGCCACTGGGGCGACGGGGCATCGTCAGATAATCCTTATCGACCGCAGACTTTTGCATTCTAACGCTCCCGTTCAGGCCTGTGCTGTCTCAGTGTGATCCACATTGGCGAGCTGCGCGCGCAGATCTTTTTTGAGGATTTTGCCCGAGGGGTTGCGAGGCAGCGCGGGCACTTCGTGAATGTGTTTGGGAATTTTGAAGTTGGCAATGCGGCCGTGGCAGAACGTCACCAGCTCATCGACCGACGGCAGGCTCTCTCCGCCCTTCACCACCACCGCCATGGGCACCTCGCCCCAGCGCTCATCGGCGCGACCAATCACCGCCACATCGGCAATATCGGGATGGCTCATCAGCAGGTTCTCGATCTCCGCCGGATAGATGTTCTCACCGCCGGAAATAATCATGTCTTTGACCCGATCCTGAATATACAGATAGCCATCGTCGTCGAAGATGCCCGCATCGCCGGTGTGCAACCAACCATCGACAATGGTTTCGGCGGTCGCCTCGGGACGCTGCCAGTAGCCCTGCATGAGCTGTGGCCCCCGCGCCAACACTTCGCCCACTTCGCCGGGCGCACATTCCTGCCCTTCGGTATTGACGATTTTCAGCTCGGTGCCAAACACCGCGCGTCCGCAGGAACGCAGCAGGCCCGGCTGCCCCGCCAGCGCGCGACGGTGATCGCCCGCGGTCAGGAAGGTCAACGCCATGGTAGCTTCAGTCTGACCGTAGCCCTGCACGAAGTCGCAATCGAACACCTCAATACACTGGCGCAGCAGCGATTCGGAGATCGGCGAGCCACCGTAGTTGATGGTTTTCAGCGCCGAGAAATCGTAGCCACTCATATCCGGCACCATCGCCAGCGAGAATTGCAGCATCACCGGAATGACGGCCACGGTGGTGATGCGCTCGTTCGCCAGAGTCTCGATCATACCCACCGGGTCGTAGTCGCGATGAATCACCATCGACGAACCGTAGATTACCCCCAGCATGGCGCCGACCAGACCCACCGCATGGAAGGTAGGGGCAATCACCAGTGAGCGGTCCTCTTCACAGGGCCAGATGCCGGTACTCATCGGCGACTGGTAACTGTTGAGCAGGACATTGCCGTGGCTGATCAGCACCCCCTTGGGATGTCCCGTGGTGCCGCTGGTATACATATGAAACAGAATATCGTCACCAGCGATCGTCACCGCGCTGGCCTGCCCCGCGCCCTCGCACCACTGCGCCAGCGATGGGCCGTCACCATCGCCATCCAGCATGACGCGCGGCAACTCGCCGCAGCCTTCACAGAGGGGGGCAAACTCGGCGTCGAGAAACAACTTTTTCACACCTGCGTCAGCGGCAATGTAAGCCACTTCGCCGGGGGCAAGACGGTAGTTGACCCCCACCGGAATCACCCCGGCACGGGCACAGCCCATAAACACACTCAGATTGTCGACCGAGTTCTTCGCCAGAATGGCAATGCGGTCGCCCTTCTTCAGACCATCGCGCTGCAGCGCCGCCGCGATGCGTTCAACATGCGCATGCACCTCGCCAAAGCTCAGATCCTTGCGATCATCTTTCATCATCGGCTTATCGCCCCGCCGTGCGGCGTGGAAGGGCAGATAGTCGTTGAAACTGCTGAATAAGCTGCTCACGGTGACACTCCTTGGAATTTCTTATGCATTATTGTTGTTCCCCGAGACCGGCACGGGGCGATACTTGGGATTGTCGACCGCCAGTTTTGCCGCGGCAATGTCCTGCAATGCCCATAACAGGCGCCGGTCGCCAATATCGACCTCGCCGCGAGCGATCAACGCACAAAGTGAGCGTCGCAGTGTGCGCAGCGCTTGTTCTTCAGTATTGCCCAGCAGCCGTTGCAGGCCGTCGCGCTCGCACGCCGTCACTGCCTCGCCCTGGGCCAGTTGGCGCTGCACAATACCCAAACTGTGCAGGCAAACTCGCAGACCATATTGCAGACTGGGATCGTCGATAGCAGGCAATACGCGGTCTCGCAGAAAGCCGTCGATGGCGGCGCAAAGCTGCTCGCCACTGGGGTAGTCGCTGCTCATGTGCGCTCCTCAATCAGTCGGATAAGATCCACTTCACACTCGGAAATCCGGCGCCCAATCGCCGCGCGCTCCACCGACACCTGCTGGCCACTGAGGTGAACGGCGCACTGGTACAGGCACAGCACACCCCACTTCAGCACCCCGAAGATTTCCCAATAGGCCAGTTCATCGTCGGTGACCGGCGTTGCTTGCCCAGTGTTATAGGCCGCCAGCAGATCGGCTTTGCTGCCAAAGCCGCCGACCGGCTGGTCCACCTGTGCAAAACGCCAGGAGTTCACACACAGCCAGCCGAGGTCTTCCACCGGGTTGCCGATATGCGCCAGTTCCCAGTCCAGCACGCCGCTGAGTCCCTGCTCGTCGACCAGAATATTGCCGTTGCGGAAATCCCCATGTACCGGCGCCGGAGGACGAGACCGAGGCGGATTGGCCGCCAGCCAGGCAAAAGCCAGCTCGAAAATCGGGATCGGCTCGTCAAATTCACGGTAGCGCTGCCGGTAGCGGGCGAGGTCTTCGGCTACCGAAAAGCGTGGCAAGGGC
>MDTC01073883.1_pt1 | contig 123451 bp, 98 predicted proteins | sample 811181 | NCBI WGS metagenome assembly MDTC01 (sample SAMN05326644, study PRJNA326480) | marine metagenome | isolation source: seawater | place: Pacific Ocean: North | collected 2011
AAATACCTCGAAATGGCCCGAGAAGCCCTCGCCCTTGGTGAAATGGTCAAGTGGGAGAAAGCACTCAAAATGGCTGACAAAGCCTTTGAGTCCGAAAAAGCTCGCATGAGCTTCTCCGAACGCAACAACCAAAAACTTTGGATCACCCTCTTTTGGTCCAAGTACCACCAATTCCGAGGCAACCTCCCTCCTGTCAAAAAAGCCAGCGACTTCGAGAGTATCAAGGCGCTCAAAGCACACACTGACAAAGTTGAAAAGAGCATCGAGCATCTCAAAAAAGGTATGCGTTATCTCCGCTCTTACAACCTCATGTACATGCAAGTCGCCCAGCGCTCGAACGTTCAAAACCAGATCTACCTGCAAGCCTCGCTCTCTCTAGAGCGCGACCTGCAAGGGACCATCCGACAAGGCAAAATTTACGCCGCTTTCCTTCGGTTTGTCCGCACAAACTGGAACGACAAAAAAGCCCTGAAGAAGAAGCTGGGCACCCAAGAGAAGACCCTCACGGTCCTGAAAAAGAAACAACAAAAGACACAAATGGACCAAGAGACGATCCGCAAAGAGCAGAAAAAGCTCGCAGTGGTCGTGAAAAAAGCCCAAACAGACTACGCAGCAGTGCAAGCCAACTTGCAGAGACAAGCGAGCACAGCGACCGCGTTGACCTGGGGTGGGGTCATCGGCATGGTCCTTGGTGGCGCAGGCATCGGCGTGGGAGTCTATCTGATCGCGGACGCCGACGCACGCAAAGACACCATGACAGTCGTAGATAGACAACGACAAACAGACGCGGGACTGTACACGATCATCGGAAGCGCAGCGGTGTTTGTCCTCGCGGCCGCCGCGACGCTCACAGGGGTCGTCATCAACCCCGGCAAGATCGCCAAAGACAAGGCTGTCCTCGGTGCGCAAAACAAATATCTCGACGTCGAACGCAACAAGCTCAAGCCCACCTCTTCTCTTTGGCCACGAAAAGGGCAACGCTTCGTTGAAAAAATGCTCCCCCCGACACACCAACAGACGATTACTTTGGGAACTTGGTAGATGTTGACTTCAGATAAACTCTCTGGTGAAACAGTAGGCAAATACCTGATTGGAGAACTCTTCGGTGAAGGGGGTATGGCCTACGTGTACAAGGGAATCCACGCGGATTTAGGTCTTCCTATTGCCTTTAAAGTGCTCTTTCCAGAGCTCGCAAGGCAACAAGAAGTACGCGATCGATTCAAGCGTGAGGCGCGACTCCAGTTCCGCCTCCAACACCCCAATGTCGTCCGTGTAATCGACCTCATCGATCAAGATGGTCTACTCGGCATGGTGATGGACTGGGTACAAGGACAGGATATGTCCGACTACCTGAAAGCTTACGGCCGCCCTCTCCCCCCCAATGACATCAAACGACTCTTCCTCCCTGTGCTGAGTGCCGTGGGACACGCACACGATCACCATATTATCCACCGAGATCTCAAACCCGCGAACATCTTGTTGGAAGGCTCGCCTGGAAAAGAAGTCCCCAAGGTGATGGACTTTGGTATCGCAAAATCCCTCAACGATGACAACTCCAAGACCAAAACAGGTCTCGTCATGGGGACGCCTTACTATCTGGCGCCAGAGCAGGCACGTGGAGCCAAGAACATCGATCACAGAGCGGATATATACAGTCTTGGTGTCACGTTATATCAGATGTTGACGGCGCAACTGCCTTTTGACGGCGACTCAGCGATCGCGATTATCACAGCACACTGTATGGAGCCAATCCCCGCGCTCGGAAATGTTCTCCCAGGCATCGATCCCCAGCTCGACATGCTCATCCAGAAAGCTTTGGCAAAAGACCCAAACAGGCGCTTCTCCAGCTGCCAGGAGTTTGCCGATGAGCTTAGCAGAGTCCTGCCCGACCAGATCGACGCGAATTGGTCCCACGCGATTCAGGCATCCACGCCCAATCTCGCCACAGGCGTCCCTATGGAAACTTCCATGGAGACCGCGATATCATCTGACGACACGATGCAATTCTCTGGAGATGAGAAGGAGCTCAAAAAACTTCGCACCTCTCCAACAATTCGTCACAACGCAAGCTCATCCCCCAATATTGGACAGCATACACGTGCCGAAGCGCCAGCAGCAACACAAGTCTCACACCCCGACGCGACAGCTGCGCAAACGCACTTCCCCATCCTCGAAGAAGAGGAGAAGAAGCAACCGATGATCCTCATCCTCTCGGTGATCATCGGCGTTTTGGTGCTTGGCATCGCCGCTCTTTTGTACATTCGCTCACAGGGAGATGATCCAAACAAAATCACGGTCGTCCGCAACGGTACGCCCAACAAAACACGTACCCCCCCCGAAAGAAGACCCCCAACACGCCCCGTCGAAAGAAGGCCGGCAAAAGTCCTCCAAAAGGTCGCGCTTCGCGTGCAACCAAAAGCTCGACCCAATGTGGAACGTCGCCCCGCTCCTGCTCCAGTTGTGAGAGTTCGGGCAAAGACGATCAAGAGGCAAACAGCCCGCAGAGCCTCCGCATCGAGATGGTCCCGCTCCCGATATAAAAGGTGCAACGCTTGTGTGAAACGCGCCTTTCGTAGGTTACGTATTAGCGCAATGCCTGGTATGAACCCCTCATCTGGACTCTGTAACTTCGGCGACTTTGTCAGCATCGGAAACAAATGCGCCCGCTCTTGTGGTCGACAATACCTGTACTACTGTGTGTCTTACCTCAACCAGAGCTTCCGAAGTTCGCGAGGACCACACCGCGCATCTGCCGGACTGATCCCTCGTTGTAAAAGCTACGTTTCGGAGAAGGCATTGAGGAGAAAATTACGGCGCAGGTATCGTTCAAGTGCGATGAGCAACTCAATCGTATCAAAATGCCGAAGCCGATGGCGAAAGCTAGGAAGATAACCCCTTATATTTCACTCTCCCTCTTCGGCCTCCCCAACACACGCAACACATCTTCTTCCTCAGCAACCAACGCATCTGCAACATTGAGCACAAACTTCTCATCACTCATAAAGTCCGGCTTCTCAAAACGGAGCCGTGTCTGCAGGTGCGCACTCAACGCTTGCATAATCGGAAAACGAACGTCCAGCGAAAGCTGCTCCGAGCGCAAAGCCAGATCGAGTAACAGCTCCTTCTCTGCCTTTTCAAGGACTTGCTGAAACCGCCGACGCATCCCGAGTTGCTCTCGGAAAGTGTTGTAAAAAGAGGCATGCGCGGACTTGATCTGTGTTGGCGCGACGTAGCGCTCTTGCTTTACGACGACCGTCCCAGCAGCCAAATCACCTAGCCTTCTGTTGCGCGCATCAAACCACATCACACACGCCCCCAGTGCGTAACCCATTGGAAAAAAAAGAGGGATAAACATCGGCATGGCGTCAATAAAACGCAGGAGGTTGCGGATCGCGGATTGGGAAAATGTAATGGGACTTCCATCGAGCTGCAAAACACGAAGCTGAAAGGCTCTCTTTCCTGGTGTTTGGCCATTCCAGAACATCTCGAAGAAGAGGTGATATCCCCACATTACAACAAATCCAAACAGGATAAAGAAGGCGGAGAACAAGCTCTGTGCCCAACTGAGCCCAAGCAAGCCCATAGGGATACGTAACAAATTCATGACAAAGCCCACAATCAGAAAGATCGCGAGCGTCGCAGCAAAGTCGATCATCATCGCTAAAAAGCGACTCATCCCCCCTGCGAGAGGCAAGTGAAAGGTGCTTTGCTCTGGAGAACGAATCACGAGTTTGCGTTCAAATCTCATCCATGGACCTCTTCTTGTTTTGTCGCTCTCCAACCGAGCCAAAAGAGACCGACAAGTGGAAACATTGTCGCAAGTGCAAATGCAATCTTCGCGATCGGCGCGACGCCTGGCAACGGTGTGACAAAACCTTCAATCAAGCCTGCCACAACGAGCATCGGCACGACACAAAACAAGATCCAGATCCCCTGCTGTGCCTCCTGACGGAGGGCACTCCAGACCCCTTCGACTCCAGGCAAAATGATCGCCCTTGCGAGCAAAAACCCCGCCCCTCCCGAAAAAAAGATCGCAGAAAGTTCAAGGATGCCATGAGGGAGAATCAGCGACCAAAACACGAGGTTCATCCCGTACTTAAAAGCCACACTCGCGTATGTCCCGAGCAACAGACCGTTGTAAAACAGCAACGCAAAGGTCCCCAAGCCAAAGGTCAACCCCAACGCGAAAGCCATAAAAGAGACGCGAATGTTGTTGGTCATGATCCGAGAGGAGAACTCCGCAGCTGCGAGCATCGTCACGCCACGACCGATCTTTCCACTCTTTGCAGCGCGCTCGAAATGTTGCACCTGACCAGGTTGAAAAAAGAGAGAGGCTTGTGGATCAAAAACATACCCAACAAACCCAAACGCACCCCCCAACATAAAGATCAAAAAGGCGTATATGTGCATTCGCCGCGTCTCATAGAGTACACGGGGCATCCCATGACTGAGAAAGCGCCACAATTCACGAAGGGGTGTCTTTGGTTGTTGGTACAACAACGGAAAGGCTCGCGCCATCAACGCGTTGAGATACCTCTCAAGCTCTCTCGACGCGACACGCGCTTGCGCCATCGCCAAGTCGGAGGCCAAGCGTCTGTACAGGTGGCCAAGTTGGCGAGCTTCATTTGCGGAAAGTTCCTGAATCCCGACCAACTCAATCTTATCCAACAAGCGCTCAAGCAAGACCCAATCACCACGCCTCTCAGCGATAAAACGGTTGGGATCCATTCAGCCCTCCCCTACGATATAGTCCATTACAACGAGAGATCTCACATCAATCATTTTCAAAGCCACCATCTTATCAGAGCCTCTCTGTGGCGTAAAGACACGATCGTCGCCAAACAGCCCTGTGCGCAAAAACCTCAAAAACTGACGCCACAGGAACTTTTCCTGCTCGACAAAACCAAAAGAATCATCATATACAAGATGTCGTCTTTTCGAAACACCAACTGCCCAAAAGGAGTTGAAGATCTGTGAGTGCAGAAGAAACATACAGACAAACATTGTCCTCATTACAAACACAATTGGCCGAAAAACAGGGACAAAATGCCTGGATTCCTTGGGTGCGTGCTACCACCCTGATCTCTGCCGTGGTCCTCTCCATCCTGGGCTTCTCAGGGGATTTGTTTGCAGGTTGGGGTTGGCTCGTTGGCGCTCTATTTGCCGGATTCACTGTGGCAGTAGGACTTCATCGGAACGTTCAACGCGCTATCGAAGACATCGAGCTGCTGATCAAAGTCAATGAACGCTCTTTGCAACGTCTCGACGGAAAGTGGCTTGACTTCCCAGAGCAAGGAAAGCGCTACGAAGATGACCTCCATCCATATGCGCAGGACATCGACATTCTTGGGCATAACTCACTCTTTCAACTGCTCAACACCACGACGACGCGCTTTGGTGAAGACACACTCGCGCAGTGGCTCCTCCATCCAGCGACACATGAAGAGATCACACAGCGACAACAATATGTGCAAGATCTCGTCACCCGCACATCACTCCGGCAGGATCTCGAACGAGAAGGTACACGTATTGGGAAAGATGCCATCGACCAAGATCCCGAAAAGTTTCTGAAGTGGGCTGAGAGCCAACCTCTCCTCGCTACAAAGCCGCTCTTGTTGTGGGTGATGAGATTGATGCCTGTTTGGACGACCTTCTGGTTACTCGCTTACATCGTCAATACCAAACTCTCCATCCTCCTGTGGGCCATCCCTCTGATGATCCAATTTTTGATCTTCATGAAGACCTCCTCCACGGTGATCCCACTCCTGATGGACGCGACATCGAGACAACGCTCCTTCGCTCTTTACTCCGCGCTCTTCCACCGCATCGAGCTTGAAGAGGAGACCAAAAACACTCCTTTTGAGACACTTCAAGGCCACTTCCGCACAGACGACGGGTGGGAACCTTACAAGGTGATGAAGCGCTTCCAATTCCTGATCGACCTCGTCGACGTCCGCCATACCCCACTCATGCACTTGCCGCTCAATATGCTCTTGCTGTGGGACCTCCAATGCCTGCGGGGACTCGAACAAGTCAAAAGCTCTATCGGCCCTCACGTTCGCGGGTGGTTTGCGCAACTTGGCGAAATCGAAGCGCTGTGTAGCTTCGCAACCTTCTCCTATGAAAACCCCGGCTACTCCTTTCCCACCTTCGCCAAAGATGATGCACCACTTTGCTACACAGCCAAAGCACTCGGACATCCACTTTTGCATAGAGCCTCAAGAGTTTGTAATGACTTCTCCCTCGACAAAAGTGGGCCGATGATGCTGATCACAGGTTCCAACATGTCCGGGAAAAGTACCTTCTTGCGTTCCATCGGCGTCAACGCCGTCCTTGCCTACAGTGGAAGTGTCGTCTGTGCTGAAGACATCCACCTCTCCCGCATGCAAATTGGTTCCAGTATGCGGATCAAAGACTCCCTTGAACATGGCATCTCGTACTTTATGGCCGAGCTTCACCGTATCAGGAGAGTGGTCGAGTTGGGTCGCGAAGGGGAGCCGCTACTTTATCTACTCGATGAAATCCTCCACGGAACAAACACAGTCGAACGGCGTACGGCTGCGCTCGGCATTATGACGCTCCTCAACCAGGGCAGGACGATCGGCATCGTCACAACACACGACCTTGAACTCGCCGAAGAATCAGAGGCTTTTGGAGAACAAGTTCAGTTCAGACACTTCACTGATCAGATCGAGGACGATGAGATGACCTTTGACTACACATTGCGAGAAGGTATTTGTCCGTCGACCAACGCGCTGCGACTTATGAATATCGTGGGAATCCCCTTGCCTGAGTGGCCACCTCGACAGGCTGGGGAAGAGACTTCGCCTTGAGAGTGTTGCACACACAAGGTCCTTGCGCTACCATGCAGCGATTTCGAAAACAACACCTATGAACAACTTCAGACATGTCAGGAATAGAAGTGATGACGGAACCGATCAAAACAGACAAAGCATTTGAAAAGCTCGAAAAAAAGCTCTTGCGTCAAACAGGAAAAGCGATCGTCAACTACGGAATGATCGAAGAAGGTGACCGCGTGATGGTGTGTATGTCAGGCGGTAAGGATTCCTGGTGTATGCTTCACCTGCTTGAGCAGCTGCAAAAGCGCGCCCCGATTCGCTTTGAGCTTTTGGCCGTCCACCTCGATCAAGGCGAACCTTACGCACAGAGCAGCGAGATCGCGAAAGCCCTCGCAGAGCAGTCCGTGCCCTTTGAGGTCGTCAAACGACACCTTTACGACATTGTCGAAGAAAAACTTCAACCTGGACAGGTACGCTGCTCGCTTTGCTCACGCCTCCGTCGTGGCGCGCTTTACAACATCGCGACGGAGTTTGGCTGTACGAAAATCGCCCTCGGACACCACAGAGACGATCTCATCCAAACATTGTTGATGAATCAATTCTTTACAGGGCGTATCTCCGCGATGCCGCCAAAGCTCACGAGTGATGATGGACGACATGTCGTGATCCGACCGCTGTGTAATGTTGCAGAAGACGACATCATCGCGCTGACGCAGTACAAACAATTCACCATCTTTCCTTGCCTCAGCTGTGATCTGCAAGACAGCAAACGTGGTCGCGTCAAGCAACTCATCGAAGACCTCGAAGCTGAGATACCAGACATTCGACAGAGTTTGTTGCGCTCCTTGAGCAATGTACGCCCAAGCCAATTGATGGACCGCGCATTGTGGTCCTTCGAGACTCCTGAAAGAGCGACAGAACCTTCGTCCACGAAACCGTTGCCCCCTGAACACACAGCGAAGACACCAGCCCAACCAGAAGCCTGAAGGATTTGGTATGCTATTTATCGGTCGAAGAGGTCCCGTTTCTCAAGTAGGTCAATGGTTTAAAGAAGAACCGACCTCCAAAAGCCAATCGCTCAACATCGGCTCGATTTATGGGCCCGGTGGGATCGGAAAGACATTCCTCCTCGACTACTCCATCCAACAGATCGACCAGTTTGATGAGTTGGGGTATCTCACGCTCCGTATCGATGGACAAAAAACGGTACAAAGTCTCGAACAACTCGTAACCAAAGAGTGTGTAGAGCGTGTCGAGCTGCCCGACCAAGCGAACTTCTCCTTCCCCCGTTTGTCTGCGCTCTCGAAGCAATGGAGTGCCCTCAGCCAAAGAGCCGAATACCTGATCAGAAAAGAGTACAAAGAGGTCCCACAGCTCGAAGAGTTGATGCTCACCTTGCTCAACTACGGGATGGCCCCTCAACGAGCGCTGGAGATGAGACCTTACGATCTCGCGCTCGCCGACACATCGCAGAAAGAACTCGAACAGGCTGTTGAGTCACTCCTCAAGCTCCGCCCTTACAAGATAGAACACCAATGGTTTCAACGCTTTTTGGGTAAGACACGAAACAAAACGCTGCGCAATGCCCTGCGCAGAGAACAAGCCGCGACCCTCGCGGACGCATTTGTCGAGGACTTTCAAGACCTCTTTAAACAGCTCAAAAAAGCCAAGCCATCCTCCCCCTGGGAAAAAATGAGGCGTCCAAGGCAGCTACTCATTATCCTCGATGACTACGAAAGTATCAGCTCGATGATGAGTCCATTTCTCGCTGAACACCTCGTCCCCAAATTGCTGAAAGCCTCCTTTCGCACGTTGATGGTCGTCCTCGGACGCGACAGCCTCCTCGCGACACACACCTCTTGGGGACAACACCACCGCGCCTTGATCTCCGATCGTCTGATCGAGTTGAAACCCTTCGAAGAGCAAGAGGCCTACGAACTCATGAGACGCCGAGGGATTCACGACAGTCATATCTGGCAACGTATCTGGGAGGATACACAGGGCTACCCCTTCCTGCTGGATCTGGAGTGTGAAGACGAACTAACAGGCGGGACATCGGCCTTGGGACTCAAACTCTTCTTTGATCGACTGACGCGTTGGATGACTCCCATACAAAAAGCCTGGATTGTGCCGCTCTCCTTCTTGCACGAGATCAACCTTGAAACAGTCAAAAAGATGCTACCAAAGCACGACGCAAGCGCGATCCTCGACTGGTTTAAAATGGAGCCCTCAGTGCGCGATCCACACGCCCACCACTGGCAAGTGATCGGGTTTGTTCGCCGCCGCATCCAACAATACGTCCGCAACGACTCACCTGAACGATACGAGAAATTAAAAAAGCGCGCCGAAGAGATACAAGCCGCTTCAGACGAAACAAGGACCAACTGATGAGCACACCTGCCAAATGGACCGCTCTCTCACTGACACACACGATACAGCTCTCGGTGCCTGTCTTTCCCTCATGGGAGCGGTGGGAACCACTTATACAAGCAGACATCGACACAACCTACAAAAGACCGGCATGGTCCGAGTACATGCCTTTTACAACAAACGTAACCCTTGCTCCCACTGAGTGGAGCAATTACGAAGTCGAATCTGACGAAGATAGCGACGACACATAGCACACAGGAGCTTCGAAGTATGACGGAGACACAATCGCTCAAGCAGACAATGGAAACAGTCAATCAAGCGTTCGACATCCTCACCCAATTCCACCAAAATGTCGCGGACCTTCTGCGATTGATCGCACATGGACTCGAAGACGGCGAGTACAGCTACACACCTCTCCTCCACGGTGGGAGCTGTTGGACCTCCTCCATTGAGCCTGTATTGCGCAAAGCCTCGTCCTGGCAATGGAAACACTTTGCGCTCCCCTTCCAATGTGCAGATGAGCCAGAAGCTCCCATCCTGCTTGTCAACATCTCCATCGATCAATCTTTTAATGCTCTTCCAGAGATTTGGCTCGGGAGTTTCTCCGACCTCGAAAGCGATGAAGACAGCTTCCCATTTACAGAATCCATCGAATACATCTTCAACGACTACTTTGGGCCAGAAGAGACATGGAATGAACCCCACCGCTGGTACGAAGAACGACTCGAAGAAGATGGTCTCGCTGCGACCTTTGGTTTTCAACGGCTCCCCATGCACTCCCTCACAGACAAACAAGCTGTCCAGACAACAGTCTGCGATGTCCTGCAAACACGTGTAAACACACTCATGACAACGCCCCAAGAATAAGGTCGCGAGGTGGAAAAAAGGCTCCATCCACAGCTCTCTTATGTTCGCTTTTTTCCATCCAACGGCTTTACCTCCTCCTTTTCACAACTTCAAGGGAACAGATTGTTTGTCACAACTCACTTTAGGATCTATTGTAAAAAAAAGCGTAAAGATCTTTGGTGAGCGGAGAATAGAGAGTGTGGAGCATCGCTGGAGGCTCGACATATTTGGGACGAGCTTGAAAGAAGCATGGTCCATTGTGTATCTTTGCAATGAGAACTTCGCGCGCAAATTGAAATCTCTATAAGGTGATGGCATGACAAACAAAAAGAAACCACCAAATCACGAAGCAGAGCAACATCAACTATCCAAGCAGCTCCACCTATTGAGCAACCACTTGGGCGCAGTATGGGGCAATGCAACGCTTCTAAAATTCCACCTCAAACACGACACAACGGGACAGGCAATGGTCGATGAGCTCGTCGGGCCGCTGAAAGATGCCCTCGACGTTCTCTTAAAGCTTCAGGAGGAGAACGCTCCTTACCCAAGCAAAACGTTACCTCCTCCCCCAACACCATCACAAAACTCAATCGCGACCTTGAATGGTTGCGAACAACTCCTGTTGATCGAAGACGATCTGCAGTACGCAGATATGCTGACGAGATACTTCCGGTATCTAGGCTACGAAGTAAGAATCGCAGGCAACCCGAGAGACGCGCTCTCGTTATTTGAACGAGAGGAGTTTGATCTCGTCCTCCTCGATCACCACCTCCCCCAAATGACAGGGTTGGAAGTGGCGCAAAAGTTGAGAGAGCAAAATCAAAGAATCCGGATGATCTTGTTGAGCGGCGAGCTACATGATGGACAACATGAGCTGTTCCGAGAGGTCGGATTTTATAGTGTCTTAACGAAGACAAGTTCCCTCAAAGAGGTCGGTCAAACAGTCCGCGAGAGCCTCGACGCTCCGCCTCCTTCCCCTCGCGTCACCTTGATGGCGTAACCCCCCCCTTTTTTCAAAGCTCATGGATTGATCGCGTACAATCTCCGTCCAGCAGCGATATAAATCACTTCACGTTTGCCGTATTTTTTGGTCGCAGGTGCGTTTTTGTCGTGGCGTTTGATGATCGGCGCGTTGTCGATCCAACCACCAGCATCAAACTGCCAAAGAAGCGACCCCTTCGATGAAAGAGCATACAAATACTCATTCGCTGCGCCGAAGTAAATGCGTCCCTTTGTGTCGAGCGCTGCGCTTGACTGAATAAATCCAGCGGAGCCTTTTACGGGTTTCTTTTTGAAAACCTTGCCCTTCTTCAGGTAACGACCACTGCGAAAGACCCAGCGGGGATTCTGTGGATCTTTGGGATTGAGTGCATAAAAAGTCTTGTCATCAGAGCCGATGTAGATCGTACCATCACGTCCAAGAATCGGTTTTCCGAGGATGGGTGCCTTCGTCTTAAAGGTCCACTTGATCTTCTGTTCGGGGCTGATCGCCTGAAATCGACCGTCCCAACAGCCGATGTAGATCGTTCCATCAGTGTCGACGGTTGGTGAAGCGGTGATCTTTGGAGGGGAAGAGGTTTGGGAGTTACAGACTTGCATAAACCACTTGCGCTTCCCTTCTGCGCTGATCGCGTGCAAGAACCCATCTTGGCTACCGATGTACAACGTTCCGTCTGCGGCTTCAGCAGGTGTCGCGCGGCGGAACTTGTCTTGCGCTTGGTAAGTCCAAAGCTGTTTGCCCGAAGGACTCACCGCGTACAAGTTCGCATCATGAGATGCGATCAAGATCGTCCCATCAGACCGCACAAAAGGTGAAGAGTCGATCACCCCTTGGGTACCAAACTTCCACAAAAAGCGACCATTGGGTTTGATCGCGTACAAGTAACTGTCTTTGCATCCAATGTAGACTGTCCCATCGATAGCTGTCGCAGGTGAGGACAGCACGAGATCATCGAGACCTTCATACTGCCAGCGCTTTTTTCCAAAGGGAGTGACCGCAAACAGCTTGCGATCGAGCGAGCTAATGTAGATGGTTCCGTCAGCTCCAAGCGCAGGTGTCGATACAATCGGCTGATTGGTGGGAAAAACCCAACGCGCATACCCACTTTTGTTTTTGTGGATCGCGATCTTTTTGGGAGGAAGTTTTTGAGGACGAACCAACTTGGGGACGGAGTAGCAAGCCACCTGACTACACATCAGGACGAACAGCAACAGAAACAATCGCATCTTTTTCCTCTATCCTTTTAGGAAGATGAAGAGAGGGAATGTCCTTCTAGCAGTCGAATTTCGTCCTGGATACGTGGTCCCAAGAACTTGCCATCAAAGAGCAAGAGCTCAACTCGACCGAGAAAAAACAAAAACTGATGAGCGGAAAGCTGGTCCGCAACGCCCATCCGGATCACCTTCTGAATCAACTCCCACAACGTCTCCGTCCGCCCTACAAAGTTGTAGATCCTTGCTTCTTGAGGGGAAAGAGACAATTGCTCGATGTTGACTTGTGGGTTTGGTGTCTTATTGACGGGGCGATTGTAATACGGTTCGAGGGCCCACTGCAAGCGTTGTAAATCACAGTTTTTGTAAATGCCCTGTTTTAGGGTATCAAGGCATTCGATGCGAAAAGGGATCTCGGTTTTCTTCGGACGCTCGTTCACGAAAAAGAAGTAGCGCCCTTCCAACCAAGAGAAGCAACTGAGCAGTTGCTCCCGAAACTGCTCCTGCAAGACTTCGTAGAGCAAGTAAGGATCGATGAAGCCAAGGGCGATGAGATGATTTCCCAGACTCCCACCAAGGGACGCGAGCTTCTGAAGCCCTTGACTAAGTTGTTCGAGTGTACAAGCTCTACGCATCAGCAAGCGTTGTTCTAGATCATCGGTCTCCGTCAAAAGCTCGACGCCCTGAGGGAGTCCCTTCTCGAAAAAGATCTCACGTGTGTGTTGTGGTCCTTTTAACAACAACCTCCCTGTCTGCTTGCGTGAAAAGAAGAAGTAAAACAGACTCGAAAAAGGAACCTTCTCAAGCATCCCAGAGTACTGTGCAACTTGTGCGGTTTCGGGTTCTTCGGGGTCTGGAAAGAAGACACGGATGGGTTGCAAACCCGCAAACACATCTTCCTCATCGTCCAAACCCCAGGCTTGTGCGTGGTTGTGCTCAGGAGGATGAGCCTCGCTGCTTGCGGCGATAGCTGTAAGCTCTGGGTATTCATGGATAGGAAGGAATGTCTCACCAATCAACGCGATGCGATCATGTATGGTGACTTGGCCGCTGCGAAGTAGTTGTTTAACCTTGTGCAAGTCCACAGGACCAATGAGCGTTCCATCAGCCAATCTCACTGCATATCGATTGGATTTGTCCATATCTGTACATCCCACACAATCAAAAACGCATCAACCATGCGCTTGAAGAGAAATCATGACAACACACGAACAGAGCGACGAAAGGCGATAAGACACAACGCCAAAAACAGCCACAACATCATCCCTGATGTCTCAGCGACCTCACAACCAAGCCCTCGTTCAGGCGGGTTATTTGTCGTCGGTTGCTGCGAGGAAGACGGACAAGAAGCGAGCCCAAGCTCCGTCGAGACAGTGAGAAAACCAAACTGATCACGTTCGTCTTGGGGATAAATGGTACACAAACCATCTTTATCGTCCTTTTCCAGGGCACGCTTGGAGACTTCCTCAGCAGGTGCTTCGGCAAACATCGTCGCCTCAGTCACAGAAGTATGATCCAGACCCAAGAGGTGTCCAACTTCGTGTGTCACGACATTTTGGACATCGTGTGTATCTTTTTTGGCTTGCTCGTCAGTCGACCACTGAAAAGCATATCCATTCATGAGAATGTCAGCGTCCAGGATCGTCCCCGTTTGCTGGTTGTACTCGAGCTGTGTCACCGCCAAGACATCACTTGGATAAGGCCAGTCCGACTCGTTCTCGATCCACATCACGACATTCTTGTTGGGACCGCCCGGTACGTAAAATGCTCTAGGCTCCGCGAGGAGACCGCCAAATTGGAACGTCAGGCGACTACAATTCACAGACTGCCACGTCTCAAAAGAGCGTTTGACGGCCTCGATTTCGCTCCCATCCGCGATGTCCTTGCTGCCTTGTTTCGCGATGTAGTAGACGACTGGCAGCGTCTCCCAAGACGTCGGGACGTTTAGGTCTGTCCTTGAGCGTTCAAAAGACCAGACATTCGTCCCAGACAATAAGATCACGACAAACATGAGCAGGTATGAGAACCACTTCATCGGTGGGACTCCATCGTAACAAGGGGTCGATTTGAACGATGTCCTTCTGCATCTTCCAACAATAGCTCAACGGTACTTTGTGTTTGGGCTTGAATGGTTTCTTCTTGAGGAAGTGAAAGAATGAGGGTCACTCCACCTCTTGTTTTCCCCGATAACTCGTCCTTTGGCAAAGGCTTCTTTGCGAGAGGTTTACCGTTCCAAAAAAATTGGAAGTGTCCGCCAGATAAATCCCCGTCATCATCCGACCACAAGACCCGAAAACGCAACTGTCGGGGGGTCAACAGGACTTGCCCTTGGTAGGTAATTTCGCGGATACGAGGTTTGCCAGGAGCTGGCTGATAGCAACGAATATCAGGTTCTCCGGCATCTGTTGAGGTTGGCTCTGTAGATGGGTGATTGGGTTGGCAGCTAGCAAACAGCAAGCACATCCCGACAAGAAACGCCCTACATATTGCTGAGCCACAAGGACGCCAACTTTTGTATGGCTTCTCTTTCAGCCTCGGAGGCTTCAGGGTCGTAACCAAAATCATCACCGAATTCCTCAACAAGATCTTCCTTCACCATCGCGCGGATGTCTGATTGTACATGGTTCATCGACTCGACGATCCAGTGCTTGCGCTCAAACTGTTGGTTCTCTTCCCACCAGATCCTCCAAACCTCTTCGCTCTCGCCAAAGCTTTGGAAGCACAAGCGACGAAGTGCCATCAACGCAGCGCGGCGGAGGTTTGCAGACTCGTGCACGAGCAAATCAATGAGCTCTCCCACAGTGTCAACGATACGAAGCTCTTCGATCAACATGATGGCTTTCTGAAGACGTTCGGGATCTTTGGAGCGAAGGTTGCTGCGCAAAAATTGGAGCAGGGTCGAAAACTCAGATCGATCCTTGTATCCCATCAAGATCCTGCGCAGTCGCTGTCGGAGCTCCACTTCTTTTTCGGAAAGAAGCGTTTGCAACAAGATAGCCATTGCCTTTGTTGGAGACCAGTACCCCATCAGTGTAAAGGCTTTCTTCTGTGGGACACCTCGCTCTTGTTGGAGAACCTGTAATACCCTGTAAAGCATGGGTTCACCAATTTGCTCACACAAGTAACGTAGACGCAGCATCTTTTCTGCGACGTCGGGAGATTTTTCGATCTCATCTTCAGTTAAGGGGACATACGCGAGCGCAGCCTGTGCGAGATTTCCTCCGTATTGGACGAGGATATCACCAAGCTCACGACGTTGTTGTAACACGTTGGTCTTGAGATACTCTTCGAGTGTCGACCTGAGAGGAGGCAAGCCATCGATTGCAGCGTCGTCATCGAGATTGATCTCGATCTCGATATCGTCGTCCTCAGTGTGAGCAGGCGCATCACTGCGAGCGAGATCATCCATCGTTGGCAAGGCAGGCAAGATCTCGTTGGTCATCAAAGGTGGGAAAGCAGGCAATCCAGGGATTGTCATCACTTCGGCCCCAGCGAGAGGCGGAAAGGAACCACCGACAACAGATTGAGGGAGCGTCGCGACTTGTAGCGGTGGCAACGCGGGTAACACCTGTGAGGAGCTCTGCGGTGGGGGAGTTTGAAGCGCTGGACCTTGTTGGTGAATAGACTCCATCGCCTCTGCAGGCGTGGGTGTTGGTGCAGGTGTGACCTGTGCTGAGAGATCTGTGTTCTTCTCCTCTCCAAGAGGAAGAGTCTCCTTTGGAGTCGTTGGTGGAGGCGTGTCCTTGCTGGCTTTTTGCTCTCGGAGTTCTTTTGTCTTCTTGAAAATCTCTCGCTTCTGTTCGAGAGAGAGCCCCTTCTTTGGCTTCGCAGGCTCCTTCGCTTCAGGCGTTTCGACCTCGGGCGACTTAGGCGTTGGGAGCGCTGTCTCATCGGCTTTGACTTCGGGCTCTTGGACTTTTTGCACAACCTCTTTTGGCTCGTTGGATGTCTTGGGTTCTTCTGCGTTGGGGGTAGGTTGGACTTTTTTGCGCGCTTTGGAGGGACGGAAAGCATTCCGCAAACGATCGACAGGAGGCAACGTCAGCGCGGTCTCTTCCTTGCTCACCTTCGTAAGCGCAGTCGATACTTTTTTGGGGGTAGATGTCTCTTTAGAAGAAGGCGTAGCTGGCTCTTCTTCAGCAGTTGTCTCGGGCTCTTTCGCCAGTCCCTTTGAAGCCAAAAGAGAAGAAGTCACGGCCTGGATCTCATCGACGCTGTACTCGGCAGTTCGCACAGCTTCAGAGAGCTTGCCTGGTGTATCGGAGAGTGCGATCTCTTGAACAGGAGCGACAGGCTCTTCTTCGGGAAGTTCGCTTGGCAGCTCGGGCTGCGCTGGAAGCTCCACTGACGGTGCAGGCTCTTCTTCGGGAAGTTCACTTGGAGCTTCAGACTGTTCAGGAAGTTCACTCGACGATGTGGATTGTACAGAGACGTCTTCGACATCGGGTTCGTTGTGCGTTGTTTCCTCGGTGGGAACAGATGAAGCGTCAACAGCTTCGGTGAGCGGAGCTTCGGTGAGCGGAGTATCTGCGGGTGTTGGAACAGCCGCAAGCACTTCATCATCGACAACCGCCACTGACTTTTCCTCAGCCTCTTCGAGAGAATCAGCATTCTCTGTCACAGTCTGTCGTGGAATGGGTGTATCTTGGACAGGCGGCGTTTCGATGTGATGCTCAACTTCAGCCGCTGCAGGTATACTGAGAGTCTCAGGCAAGGTAAACAGCTCGGGAACATCTGCTCTCATAGAGAGTTGTTGAAAGCGAGGTGCCATCGGGATGTGGTACATCGCTTCGAGTCCCTGCTTGAGGAATATCTCGGGAGCGTACAGCGCAACGATATCGAGTTGCAGCCAGTACGAGAGAGGTAATTGTTCGGGAGGTGCGCCCTGATCATCGGTGAGCAAGTACAAGATGTTATCTTGTTGGTGCACAGGAACCACACCAAACTTCTCGGCGAGGGCCTGCGGAAGTGATGCACGTGCCTCTGAGGATGGTTGTTGTATCCAACTGACAGCGTCTTGTGGCCAGTCGTAGAGCTTTGCAAAAGCACCCTGAAGGTCATCCATAGACAGGAGCCCCAGCTCGAGGAGGTGGGTATCTAATGCACCTCCCAACATCATCTGACGACGCATCGCGCGGTCGATTTGCTCAACTTGAAGTAGATCTTGCTTGACGAGATAGTAACCCAATCGAAAGGACATGATGTGTTCCTGTGATACTCAAATGACATCAAATGAAAGAGCGAGACGAGTATAGAAAGGTCATGGTTGACTCGTCAAGCACGAGCGAAAAAAAAGCGCACACAGGTTGCGAATGAGACGTGTTCATGGCATATACTGAGAGTACACAGATGTACTCTGACAACAAAAAGAGGCAAAGCATTGAAAGCATTGGGACATCACTACTTACTAGAGTGTTATGGTTGTGATGTGGACACACTCAACGATGTCCACAAAGTCGAAAAATTTATGCTACAGGCCGCAGAAGCCGCCAAGGCAACCATCCTAAAGTCCGTGTTCCACGAGTTCTTTCCCCATGGTATCAGTGGCGTCATCGTGATCGCAGAGAGTCACTTGACGATCCACACATGGCCAGAACACCGATACGCCGCGATTGATGTCTTTGTCTGTGGAGAGGATGCTGACCCACAAGTTGCTTGTGATGTCTCAGCACAGGCACTCGGCGCGACCAAAACCCACTTACTCTCCTTTCAAAGAGGCATCTCCGAAGATCAGCCTCCACACGTCACAATCCACTCAAACATTCCGGCAACAAAAGACATTCATCATTCGACAGTGAGCAGTGAACCCCAAACGTAAACGCCCGGATTTTCGAGTCGAGCAGAGTCGATTTGCGCGCTTGACTTGGATCTCCAAAAAAGATATCCTTGTTCGATATAGCACTCACTTCCAGAACCCACGAAAAGCCGAGCTGTGACTCATGGACAAAAGAGACCAGAAACAAATCGCTCAAAGGCATCCGGCGACCACAACAGACGAATACCCCCAGCATTCATCTGACATTGTCGCCAAGGAAGAGGCTGTTGGGCCTTCCACCCTCAACCTCCAAGCCTGGGTCAAGAGCGATACAGGACGTGTCCGCAAAAACAACGAGGACAACTGCCTCTCAGATACTGTCAACGGCCTGTTTATCGTCGCTGACGGGATGGGTGGACACGAACATGGTGAGCTCGCAAGCCAACACGCTGTTGAAGCTGCCCACCACTATCTCTACAACGCAATGCGTGGGATCAAAGCCTTCGCGATTGATCCAAGCGAAGAACGCAAAAAATGGGTAACGCAGGTCGTCGCAGGCGCCGTCCAAACAGCGAACGCAGAGGTCTACCAACTCGCCACACAAAAAGGCGCGCAAGAGAACATGGGCACGACCTTCTCTCTCTTGCTGATCCTGAGTCCAGATACAGCGATCATCGGTCACGTCGGAGACAGTCGTATTTACCGCGTCCGTAACAAAGAGGTCAAGCAACTCACGATCGACCAAACACTGCTGAACCATCAGCTACGAACTGGAGCGATCAGACCAGAAGACGCGAAAAATGTCCCCTTCGGCAACACCCTCATGCAAGCCGTTGGTTACCGTCCCAAAGTCAAACCTGACATCTTTTGGATTGATATCGAACCAGGAGACCAATTCCTCCTTTGCTCAGATGGTCTCTCCAACTATCTCATCGACGACGAGATCGTCTCTGTCTTCAGCCAAACACGCAAAGAACAAATCGTCCCACGCTTGATCGACGCTGCCAACTTGCGCGGCGGGAAAGACAACATCACAGCGATCACCGTCGTACTCGAAGATCCAGAGGCTTCTTCTCTCGCCGCGACACAGCTCGACCTGAGCACAGATATTTTGAGTCAATGCCCTATGCTGTCAGGACTCGAGATGCCCGAGATATTCCAACTGTTGCCGCTTGGTCAGTTGCGCATCTTCATCCGCGATGAGGTGATCCAAAGCGAAGGACAAGAAGGTCCCGGCATCTTGATCCTACTCGCAGGTCGTATTGGCCTGTACAGGCGCAAAACGTGGCTGCTGACAGTCGGACAAGGCGGACATGTTGGCGAGATTGAGTTCTTTGATCAAAGAGGTGCCGCTGAAACGGCGATCTGCGAAGAAGAAGTCCGCGTGATCATCTTTGAGCACGATAAATTACGCACGTTTATCCAAGAAAACCCCGAGATTGGACTGAAGCTGATGTTCAATCTCTCCGAAAGTCACGCACGCCGCACACGCAACCATGAAGGGCGGCTCTCACAGGTGCTCGGAAGAAGTTAATTGTCCAAGATCACAACCTGACACGCTCTCCCTCTGTCAACTCCACTCTCCTTGCTCCCCTATCATTATATATGACCTCAATGTCATCCCCTCCACAAGCCTTCACCATAGTGTTCATCGAACAATGTAACGCTCTAACGTTCATGTATCTCATCTGATTTTCATCACTCCTCGCTTGAAAAAATCCTCAAAAAAAATGCAAGCCCTCTCAAGTCCTGAAGATTCGCACCATACGATAGCTCAAAGAATCAACAAGTACATCCCGTCAGCATTGATGCCTCTTGAGCAAAAAAAGAACTACCACAAAACACATCACATCTGATATAAAAATAAAAGATCATATGTAGAAAAAGAACATGTGTTATCAGAAAGGTTGGTGGTTGTGTTGACAGATCGGACAAGAAGATCAGCAAAATGGCATAGAAGAGAGAGTCTCTTTGGACGCTTGAGTGTGATGTTCTGCACGGAAGAGACAGGTCCAAAAGAGAACACAGGTAGGGGTCTGGGACACAACACCAACCACAGAGCAGGAGGGAGAAGAGCGCCTGAAAAAACTCAAAAAGTGCCGTCTACAGGAGACTTGATAGACATCAAAAATCCCCCTGTAGACAAGAGAATGGAATTCCTATCGAAAATCCTTGACAATCCATCACCCCTTCGATACTGTAACCCAGATTGTGATAGAGCAATGACTCCTTTGTGTTTTTTTGTCAGATGCGATCGATTTCACCTCGATTCTGAGAGTCTGACTTCAGAATTTTCGTTGTATCTCCTTACAAGCTGGAACAATTTGTTTGTATTGAAGGTACAAACCACATGAGGGAACACCCATGAAAGTATCCTTCTTTTCTTTTTCATCGCGTCATCCCCTGTTCACGTTATTCGTGACGTTCCTCGCGGTAGGAATGATGACCACTGCATGCGACTTCAACGTCGAATTGACAGATGAAAAACGTGTCCTCGAAAAAATCGAGGGGACGCCCGTTTGTGATAAAGATAACCGTCGACAGACCAGCAAGTCTGGCAGCCTCGACTTTCGTCTTTTTCTCGTAGATAACCGCAAAGAAGCCCTGAACATTATCGGCATCACTGAGCCTCCTTTTAACCTCCAAGCCAGCGCATTCAGCGTCAAAGACGGGACCATCAAGATCCTGGACGCTGAGACAGGTGAAGAGGTCAAAGGTGCGACCGCAACGGTCAAGATGGGCACAGAGATTGATGCACAAGCCAACCCCCGTTACGAGGAGTTGGAAGAGAGCATCCAAAACCTGAGAATCCCCAAATCGGTCGCGTTGTTGATCGATATGAGTGAGACCGCAGGAAACGAAGATGCACCTCGTACCCGGACGTCAGCGACCGCAACATGGATTTTGGACAACTTCAACGAAGACCAAAGCCGCGGTGGACTTGACATCTTCTACACACTCCTGATCCGCGCAGGACGTCTCAACGCAAAGGACAACCTGTTTAAGACTTGGGACGTAGAAAAACAGTATATCGCAGCTGACGGTCGCAAGCGTGGCTTCCTCCTCACCGAAGAAGACACCAAGACAGAGCTGAGCGAAGAGTTTACTCGACTCTCCCCCGCAAACATTGAAGGGGATCCTCCAATGTACGAGGGAATCGAAGCTTCTGCTCTTGACCTGCGTATCGTTTCACGCGATAAGGACACCGAAGAGCCACAGTTTAACCCATCTGTTGTAGCCATCAGCCTCGAACGCGATGTCACCATCATCGAGTCAAAAGGTAACACCAAGCGAGATGCAGCCCAAAAAGCACTCAAAGGTTCACAAACATCCAACGGTTACTACGACTTTGTCCCCCTCCAATCGATCGTGTACCCCACACCTGACTTCAGCAAAGATGAAAGCAAACAACAGTGGGATACACACCTCGATAACCTTTGTACCCTCGCCAAAGCAGCCGGTATCAACAAGAGCAAATACTGGGGTAACCTCTTCCAGGTCCTCCCAAGTATCGGCCGTCGATACCAAGACAGCGTACGCTCAAAATTGGACATGTCCTACCACGCAATGAAAGGATACATCCAAACCAAGCTCAGCTACACCCTCGGTGGTTCTGTTGAAGCAGGCAAACGCTACATCATTGTCTTCTCTATGGACGGTGAGTTGTTGGGAGAGCAGGTCAAAGCTGAGTCCCAACTCCACTTCGAAGTCCAACTTTAATATACATTATCTGTTTGTAGGGTCATTTCAGTATGTTTGCTGAAATGACCCTATGTTTGAATTTGCAATATTCGGTAGTGTGTACAAAATGCCCACTACCAGGTTTCCCTTGGGAGGCGATCGAGTTCTGATGAGAAAGCTGATTCGTCTGTTATTGTGTAGTGTGGGATTATTTTGTCTCTTCCCACTCACAGCTGAAGCGCAAACTGGTGGCGAAGGAATCGTAGTCATTCAAGAAAATGTCTTCCGCAAGTCCATGCGCGTTGAGTTTACAGCTCTTGGTGGAGTTGTACCAAGTAACCCATTTATCACCTACATCCCCTTTGAAGGACGTCTCGCCTTCCACTTCACAGAAGGTTTTGGTCTCGAGCTGGGTGGTGGATACTACCCCAACTTTGGCTCAACCAAAGACTACCAGGGTCCCATCAAAAGCCACATCATTGATGACCTCAAGAGTCACCCCCACTACCTGGGTGTCCACGTCTTTGAACAACAAATCTTCTACGGTAACATCGACTTCAACTGGACTCCCATCTTCGGGAAACTCCAGTTGTTTGGTGCGAACACGATCACCTACTGGGAGATCGCCTTCCAACTCGGTGCAGGTATCACAGGCGTCTACGACGATGAATACTCCGGTCGCTTTGCCTCAGAAGAAACCAACCCCATCAAGATCCGCCCCACCATCAACTTTGGCGCGACTATGCGCTTTTGGTTGACAAATTGGCTTACACTGAAACTGGATGTTCGCGAATATCTGTTCCAGAAGCAAGTTGGTAAAGGTGGTCTTTCACAGCACCTCTCGCTCATGCTTGGTCTGAGTGTGATTATTTAGTCTAGCGGATGTGGAGCATGATCATGTTGCGTAAATGTTTATTATTCACACTTGTCTTTGCGCTCTCAGCCACACCTGTCTGGGCCCAAAGCAAGGATAAAAAAGCCAAATCTATCAAGTTTAACCCACAAGCTGACCCCCTCAAAAAGGGTGATCAGGCGGATGTCGAGATCTCACGTGGCTTCTTCATCGACAGCGAAGTCGGTCTCTTGACCTTCCTCGCCGGCGAAGGTGCCCTCGTCTACCGACCTGGGATGCTCGTCGCGCTTCGTTTTGGTCAAGACATCCGTAAAGACCTCACATTTTACGGAAAAATCGGCGGCACCGTAACAGGTAACACCGCTTGCTTTGGTGACCCTCGCGGCACAGCCTGCCAAGACGTCAAAGACAAATTTGGCTTCCCCCCCAAAATCAAAGGTCGTCCACTCCCACGTCAAGGTGTCTCCATGATCCTTGGCGCAGGTCTTCGTTGGGCCTTCCTCACGATTGATGAGCGTTTCTTCTTCCACCTGACTGTTGAGCTTCTCGGACAGATGATCCCACCGGACAACGTCCCCGAAGCGGACGCTGACAAGGTCACAGACACCACCCGCAAAAACCTCGCCTTTGGTGGTGGTGCTGGTGCTGGATTTGGTGTCGAATACTACTTCGTCCTCAAACACTTCTCGGCCTCTGTGAACATTCGGGCGTACTACTTTGCGACTCCATTTATGGAGAACTCACTTCTTGGTCTCGCCACGATCGTCTCTGCCGGCCTGAAGTACACGTTCTAAGCCCTCCCCCCTGCTCTTCTTTTTGACACCTCCAAGACACTCTATCCCCTCACAACGAAAAAGATCTTGCACTTTTGTGGAGGCTTGTGTTATAAGCCTCATCCTCTTGGTGGAATACCACCGACTTGTATACAATTGTCACATATCGTGACCCAAACGGCATGGGCTCTTTGTCCACATCCCTATCGGACAAACGGCTGGCACCAATTTGCCAAGGAGACATTCAATGGGAAAAAAAATCTTTCGCAAAAAGAAGAGTATTGCGCCCCTCAAAAAAAGCCCACAACAGCAAATCGCTGAGATTGTAGGTGACTCCCTCGACGCCAAAAAAGCCAAAGTACTCGGCAAAGCACTCTCCAAATTCAACGTCGAAAAAGGCGAGTCCATCGATGACGCGATCAACCGCCTCTGGGATGATACAGACTTCACAATGCTCGATGAAGACGGCTTCGACAAAAAGTATGCGGCACTCCGCAAACTCCGTCGTATGGCTCACTCCATCAACAAAGAAGAGATCTTGAACCAGATCAAATCCAACCTCCAACCACAAGCAGATGAGTCCGCTGACGAAATGGTCACACGACTCCTCGGCCGCGACGGAAATGGTATCTCCAACAAAAAATTGTTGAAGCTCAAAAATATCTCCGATCGCATGGAAAATGAGTTCGGTGGTTCCAAAGACAAACTCGTCGATGCTTTGATGGATGCTCGTCGTGGCGAAGGTGGAAAAGTTGATGAAACTTACAGAGCACACCTCAACAAAAAAAGCCTCGGCACACTCCTCATGACCTACGATCACAAACGCCAAGACGGCCTGATCGACTAAGGTCTCCCCCCCACTCTACCTCATCTCCCCCCGACTCCCCCTACAATTCGACACGTCTCAGCACTTAGCCAGCAAATGACTTGTAAAGAATCGCAGCGGCCAAGACCCAAAGATACGGCGCAAACCATGCGAGCTGTCCTTTTCGCACCAAACGCAACAAAAAGATCAGCGCCAAGTAGCCTGTGACAGCAGCAGCAACGCCTCCAATCAACAGAGAGACGTAAGGCATATGTGCCCACTGCACTTTGCGTAGCTCCAACAACGCCGCACCGGAGATCGCAGGAATGGACAACAAAAAGGAGTACCGCGCAGCATCGTCACGACGCATACCGATCAACAAAGCCATCGCGATGGTCATCCCTGAACGGCTAATGCCAGGGGCTATTGCGACTCCTTGCGCCACACCAATCAGCAACGCACGCCACCAACCAAGCTCGGAGATAGGCCGCTCGCCACCGCTTCGCCAGTACGTCACGAGTAACAAGCAACCAGTAAAGGCGAATAATACACCCACAGCAGGCAACGAGCTAAAGATCTTCTTGAACTCTTTGCGAAAGAAGATACCGATCAAACCTGTCGGGACAGTCGCGACCAAGATCCAAAAGATTTCGCGCATGAAGACATCTTCTGAGGCGCGCTCCCACATGGAACGTTCGGACTTTTTCAACATCTGTATCGAGCTGCGGATATAGTTGCCGAGAGAATGGCGATAAACCAACACAACCGCCACCAATGTCCCCAAATGCAAGATCACATCGAAGAGCAGGTGCTCGTCGGGCTGGTACTTGAGAAAATGCTGCGCGACCACAAGATGACCGCTCGAAGAGACTGGCAAAAACTCTGTGATCCCTTGCAAAATCCCAAGGATGATCGCATCAATGATATTCATAATGGGGTACCTTTCTAGTCTTACGAGATAGGAGCAAGTGAAACCCTGCTTGTGTGTCGACATCTTAACAAGAACAATCGCTTCTTCAAAAGAAAACGCCCCATAATCTGCACGCTGTGCAGGCAAAGATCAAAATTTTGGGAGTGATACAACTTTCACGGCTTCGGCCTTGTCCTTTAACGATGGTTATAGTATGATGGTCCCCAAAAGACATGACTTGTCTCCAACCTGGTGGAAACCAATCCATACACTTCAATTTCCCAGAGTGAACCATCCCAAACGATCGGAATATCTGATGCAATATCGGTATGGACAACGTTTGCTTTTGCTCCTCATGTGCTTCCTCATCACAGGTTGCACCACTACACTGCAAAAGCGCCAAAAGACGGCTCTTACAACTTATCCATTCGGACAACAAGAGATAAGAAGAGCATTTTTGCATCCACCGGCATTGCCCTCGACGACCTCCCCTGCCCCTTCGGCACGTAAACAAGCTCAGGCCCAACGCCCGCTCCCTATCCCAGGCGCGATCGCCCCTGTCCCTCCTCCTCGCTACTTTCAGTTCAAGAGAGCCCACAAAACACAGCTCCCCCTTCCCTTATCGAGCATTGGACCTGATCCACGTGTGCTCAAGCTTCGCATGAGGCTTGTCTCCCTCACACAGAGCTATCTCAAACAAAAAGCTCCCCTCCTCTTTCAAGGCCGGACCTTCCGCTATGATTGCTCTGGTTTCGTCTCCTTTGTGTACGCCCATCTCGGCTACCAGATGATCACACCCAGCGCAGGAAGACTCAACGGGGTCGCACGGATCTATCGATATGCGAAGCATGTCAAGGCATTCCACAAGCGCAAAATCCCGCGAGTTGGCGATGTTATCTTCTGGGACAAAACATACGACATCAACAGAGACAAAAAACTCAATGATCCCTGGACACATATCGCCATCGTCGAATCCATCGCCTCCGATGGTACAGTCACATACATCCACAACACCAAAAAGAACATCATCCGTGGACACCTCAACTTGTTCCACCCCGATAAAAAGAGAAACCGTTACGGCAAAGTGATCAACTCCCGCCTGAGACGATGCATTAATAAGAAAGACAAATGCCTCTCAGGACAACTATGGAGCGGGTTTGGGACCTTCATCAAGCGCCCTCTACCACTCCATCTCAATCAATCACTTTCCGATCCACTCCTCAGTTGGACCCCCACAAGACAAACAAGTAAACAGCCACCTTCGTGAAGGTCGTCATACATTACACCCCATTCAAATTGGAAAGCGAAAGCAAAACGCATGACAACAAAAAAATCCACAGCATCTACTGCGAAAAAGACAACGACCAAAAAATCGACCACGAAAAAAGCAGCGACGACCAAAAAGACAGCAAGCACTACGTCTAAAAAGTCGACCACCACGGCAAAAAAAGCCGAAACAAAGGCACCTGCCAAAAAAACAACCAAAGCAACAACTGCCAAAAAGGCCACCGCAAAAACCAAAACGACCCCAAAAAAGTCGACCAAAACCACAGTGACAAAAGAATCGACCGCCAAAAAATCGGCGACCAAAAAAGCGGAGCCTGCGAAAAAAACCAAAGCTACGACTTCGAAAACGAAGACCAAGGCGACACCAGCCAAGAAAACAGAAGCCAAGACTCCTGCTCAAAAAACAACGAAGGCTACGACGACCAAGAAAACCACCGCTGCCAAAAAGCCAGCGACGACCAAAACATCCACTGAGACAAAAAAGGCTGACACGAAAACCACAGCCAAAAAAGCAACCACGACCAAAAAGCCGACAAGAACGAAAGCTGTCAAAGAGTCTACAGCCAAAAAAGCTGACACAAAAACGCCAGCCAAGAAAACCACAAAAGCAACAACTGCCAAAAAGTCGACCACTTCAACCAAAAAGGCGACCACAGCCAAAAAGGCAACAACAGCCAAGAAGGCGACAACAGCCAAAAAGGCAACAACAGCCAAGAAGGCGACCACTACAAAAAAGGCGACCGCTTCGACCAAAAAAGCTGAGGCAAAGGCACCGACCCAAAAAACCACCAAGGCAACAACTGCCCAAACGGAACCCAAGAAGGCAACGCCGGCCAAAAAAACAACGACAGCCAAAAAAGCGACCGCTACGACTAAAAAGTCGACCACTTCGACCAAAAAGGCCGAAACGAAAGCACCGGCCAAAAAAGTAACCAAATCAACAGCAACCAAGAAGTCGACTGCTTCGGCCAAGAAAACCAAAGCCAAAGCACCGACAACTAAAACAACGGCAGCCAAGAAAACAGCGACGACCAAAAAAACGACCGCTACGAAAACATCAACGGCAAAAAAGACCACGACCAAGTCTACGAAAACAACGGCGGCCAAGAAGTCGACTAATTCGACGAAAAAAGCAACCAAAGCCAGCACCAAAAAGACAACCAAGGCCAGCACCAAAAAGACAAAACAAGAGTCGCCTCCAGTGGAACAAACCCCTCAGGCCAGTGTATTGCGTGCGGAAGGTGATATTGTCGAACACGTCTCAAGACTTTTGACTCGTCTCCCCGGTGGTATCGCCCCCTTACTCGGTGAACCAGAGACAACACAGCTCGAAACAGCGCCCTTCGATGTCGAGCCTCAACCTCCATCATTCAAAGAAGAAACATTCCAAGATGATGTGGAAGATGAGACCTACCAAGACGACATTGAAGAACCTGTGACTCCACAGCCCAAACACAGCCATTCGGCCACGAATGAAACACGTCCAGTACGTGCCAAAGCACCGACCACAGGGAAAGTCAAGATAAAGGTCTTCCACCCTGATGTCGATCAAGGCGGTGGTTTCGTCGTTCAAGAAGTCGACGCAAACAACGTCCCTCCTGGCGCGATCATCGTTTCGGGTACGCCTGCCCCATCCAAGCAAGAACGTCCCCCTCGACAACCAAGAGGAAATGTTCTCGCAGGTGCACCACCAGCAGGTGGCATCCTTGCTGCAGGCAAAAGGTTGCGTGAGCAGGGCATCTCCGTCAAACCAAGCGAGACAACACCTAGCTCCTCCCCTACAGCAGACACAGAGAAGGTTTCGGTTACAGCGACAGCACCAGCAGCAATCACCGAACAATCTGCAACTGCAGAAAAGAAACCTCCCGCAGGTCTCGGCGCTAGCTTTATGCAAGGTCTGCCTGGGGCTTCCAGTCGCCCAAATCAGGCAAGAAGTGCATTGGAGAGCGCATTCTCAGGGCTCACAAGCCGCAAACCCAAACCAAAGCCAGCCGCAACACCTGTCGCGAAACAACATGTCGTGATCGATGGGCGATTGATCGAAGCCCCAGGCCAACAAGCCGAAGAGAAGATGCAGTTAGGCGGATTCCGCGAGCTTCAATCCCCCTCTCTTGAGCTTGGGATCTTTGAATGTCAGATCACCAAAAACAAAAAGAACAAGCTCGACGTACACCTCCTCCTCTGGCCTGAAGGGGAATTTAAACTCCTCAATCGCGTCAATGACTCCGATCCACGCCCACGCATCTGGGCAGAAGAAGGAGTCCGTGGTCTGGGCATGAGCGAGAGAGAGAAGGAGCTTCAAAGGTGGAGCCTTCGCGAGTGGTGGGATGGTTTGAAAGAAAAAGGACACGCTCCTGTCGCCTCATTTGCTGCCAACCGCGCGATACGTGACTTTTTGCAGGTCGCCTTCATGTACGAGCCTGACTACGATGTTTACAGAATGTTCCAGGCCTCAGAGCTCACCCTCGAAGGTACGTACCCCATGCTGCTCTTGCGTGACGGTACGCTGACCTTCGCGGAGCTCACACTCGACGGTGTAGGCGAAAAAGAGCGCATTACCCCCCAACGTATGCAAGAACTGCTTGGTGATCACGCAAAAGATGGTCCTATCGACGCCGCATTTACAGTGATCCCTGCGCTCCAAAACAGCAAACCTGTCGACCTGAGCGCTGAAGCGTCACTCAACCTCTTCCGCGATCAACTCGAACACATGTTCCGCTTCCCAGCCCTCAAACTTCCAGATCCACTGGGTGGGACAGGGATGATCACTGTACAGCTCGGTCTATGGGAGATGAGTCAACCAGGAGCCCACGCGCTCCGTGCGGACGCTATCGCACAAAAACCGATCACTCTTCAGGCGAGTGCGGGCAATATCTCCGATCTCGTCCGCCGAGAGCTGTGGCGTATGAAGAGCCAACCCGCTAAACAATGGGGAGGATACACTCCCAAGCAGATCATGGATGCGATCCGCGCGGCCCTCCTTGAAGACCACTACAACATGCAAGGATTCCAGCCAAAAAAACCTGGAGACTACCGCTACGACGAACAAAAAGGTCTCTTTGAGATCGTACTGCGTCGGTATCCTATGACCCACTCCATGTTGCTTCGTGGTACACACCGAGGCGAAAACGTCCTCGGTGCCCTCGTGATGTACGGGAAGAAAGGCAAAGAAGGCTTCGATCCATTCGAAGATTATGCGTATCTGTTGAAGGAGCTGCCCTGGTCCAAAGAAATCCCAGGGCTTGAATGGACTGACGCATGGTTGACCGCGCCTGCCCATGAAGGACGCGCCACATGGGCGGATATTGATGGACTCCCCTCAACCCCTGTCCTGCGCAGAATGCCTGACTGGCATCGTGGTATCGCGCAGGCCCTCTTTCTCGTCGAAGACACCTCAGAAGGAGAATGAGATACCAAACGACGCATACGGGTTACCAGCTCGTAACACAAGCGCAAACGACGGCGTAATGTGGAACTTGCCACCGACCGCGAACATCAACCAGTTCACCGCGTCAAAGCGAAATGCCTGCCCTCCAAACACCCAATCTCCCAAAAAGATGTTGATACCAAGTTCAGCAAACGCCGACCATTTGTCATTGAAGTAAAATTCCCAGTGGACTGTTATGGGAATACCAATCGCGATGTACTGTCCGAACGGATACAGATCTGCACCAAAGTTGATGTACACCGCGTTGTTAATGGTTGGCACAAAACCATTTTCTACAATGGGAATCCCCACACGTAGACCAAACGCGCCACCAAAACCGTAGTAACCAAATCCAGCGATGGGAGCATCGAGCGTGACGGGTCTTCCTCCTTGGTGAGGGACTGCAATGTCCGCCTCTGCCGATGTGGAAAACATCATCAAACCACAAAACGTCAACGCCAATACATACACACGATAACGTCTCACAAAAGATGATTGAACAAACATAATCGACTCCTTTCTCAGTTGCAGACAGACTTTTTCACGGGTACACATTCAGGTGCGAATGTAACCCACAGCCTTACCAAAGACGAAAAAAATGCCGCCTTGTCAATGGACACTCTCTATACTACAAACAAAACAATGACTCACACGTAGACAGTCCCCATGACGTCACATCCCTTCAGAAGGAAGCCTATGCGCTATTTCTACAACCCTCGAATCTATCTTTTGTGTTTGCTATGTATTCTCGTCAGACCGACGACGTCACACGCTCACATGACACTAGAAGGACTTGCCCGGATCACCGCCGAACCCAAAAAACAAACGGTAGAGTTCCTCATATCGCTCAGCATTCAGGATATCGGAACGTACCTAAAGCTCGACAAAGACAAAAACAAGCGCATCTCTCCCGATGAGATCATCGACGCGAAAGATGCTGTCATCGCCTACATCGCAAAACATTTGAAAGTCAGCAATGATGGGATCTTTTGCGAAGCCGCACGTGGACACTTCACCAAACGACCGACCTCTGTCAGGCTGTTTTATCGACAAGAGCATACGTGTAAGGCCCCTTTCCGCACACTGGTTATCGAAAATACCGTATTGTTTGGAGACAAAGGAGGCTACAAACACACCGCGAGTATCCTCATCGGGAAAGCCAAACGCACGACGGTCTTCTCACGCGCCTTCCCCACGATCACTTTCCGCATCAAACCGACGACGCCCCCAACAACACGCCCCACCCCAAAGGCACCAAAAAATGTCTCATCAGGTCCCCTCATCTCACTGCAGTTTCTCTGGGATGGAGGAAAACATATTCTCGAAGGATTCGATCACATCCTGTTTTTGCTCTTACTCCTGTTCTCCGTCGCCTCACTCAGACAACTCTTTTGGATCGTCACAGCCTTCACACTCGGCCACACGATCACATTGATCTTGAGCGCGATGCAGTGGATCTCGATCCCAACCCAACCAACAGAAGCTGCGATCGCCCTCTCCATCGCATTTGTCGCCGCCGAGAACATCATCAAGCGCGATGAAGACCTCACATACCGGCCTGTCGAGACCTTTCTATTTGGACTCCTGCACGGCGTCGGCATCTCCTACCTGTTGCGCGAAAAACTTCAGCTACATGGCAGCGAGATCGTCTCCCCATTGCTCTCATTCAATATTGGCGTAGAGCTTGGTCAGCTCGTCATCGTCGCGGTCGCGTTTCCAATCTTGTGGCAACTCATGAAGTGGAAGCACTACAAACGACTCTGCCTCTCCGCGAGTGGTGTGATCTTTGTCTACGCAAGTTACCTGTTTATCGAGCGACTCTTTTTGACCTGACGCATCCAAACATCCAACTACATCTCACCACCTTGCAAGCCACACATACCAAAGATTCGCTTGTCCGCTTTTGTTTGTGGTAAAGATGTTCACGATCAGACCCACCTCGATCAGCAGGAGCCACCCAATGCCTAAAAAGGCTGATATACGTATCCCCACCATCGAAGAGATCCAGGCAACACGCTCCCTCCTCGCGCCGCACTTACCGATGACGCCGTTGGCATACGCTCCCTACTTGAGCGAGCAGCTCGGTCGTCGCGTGTGGTTCAAACTTGAGACCCAACAACCGACACACTCCTTCAAGGTGAGACCAGCCTTTGCCAACTTGCTCACTCACAAAACAAAAGCGCAACAGCATGGGGTCATCACATCTTCGTCGGGGAACTTTGCGCAGGCCGTCGCGTACGCATCACAACAACTCGATATTGACGCACAGATCGTGATGATGTCTATCACAGCCCCTGTCAAAATCGAGCGCACCAAACAACGCGGTGCCCGCGTCGTGATCTGTGGTCCCACATACGAGGATCGCTGGAATACAACATATCGACTTCAAGAAGAGACAGGTCGCCTCCTCGTTCACCCCTACGACTCCATCGAGACGATCTCAGGAAGTGGTGTGATCGCCTTGGAACTTCTCGAACAACTCGAACGCCCCTTTAGCGTCCTCATCCCCACAAGTGGCGGAGGCATGCTCAGTGGTGTTGCCCGCACTCTCAAGGCGCTCCGCCCAGCGTGTCATATCTGCGGTATCCAGCCCAAAGCCAACGGCGCGATGAAGCGCTCTCTCGACGCAGGTGAACGCATCAATGTCGGCACCTTCCACACCATCGCAGACGCGCTCACAGCATCCTATCCAGGAGAGCGGACCTTCGAGATCGCAAAACAATACGTCGATCAAATGCAAGTCGTCGAAGAGAACGCGATCGCAGAAGCTGTCAGGACGTTGTACCATCAACATAAGTTGGTCGTGGAAACAGGTGGGAGTGTCGGCGTTGCCGCCCTTCAATCGTCTCCAGGTCTTCTCAAAGACCTCCCTCACCAGGATATCGTCTGTGTGCTCAGTGGCGGCAATATCGCCCACTCACAGCTTCAATCCATCCTCTCGGAGACGAATGAACAACAGAGTGAAGAAACACCTAGAAGCGAATAAATGACACCTTCAAAATCTCTGCGATACGCGCTGCAGCGGTCTCGAGATGTGCTTTTGTCATGGTGTCTTTTGCGCGTTTGGTAGCGCCGTCGATCTGCGCCTTCAGCTTCTTGAGTTGATGTCTCGCGAGCGCCGAAGCGTCGTTGGTGATCGTCGATGTTGTCAGGCTATACGCCACGAGCAGCTCCAGGTGGAATCGCTGCAGATTGCGTCTTTGTAGAGAGACCTTCACAGGCCCCTTCTCGGACAACTCCGCCCAAATCGCTTTTTGCACAGTCCCAAACAACTCCGCCAACGTCAATGGATTGCTCCCACCCTTCACCCGCTTTGTGTTGTCCTGAATACGTTCAAGCACCGCAGGGTGGAACAAGCGGTACAGAGGCAACACCTGCACAAGCACGACCATTCGGTTGATCGGCACTTCAACGCGGGAGAAGAAGATCTTCATCCAGCTGAACCCACGTAGACGGTTGGGTCCGAGCTTGTTCAAAAGTGAAGGCGACCACTTCAATTCACGAGCAAAGTAATTATCAACCATAAACTTCAAAGCTTTACGTTGCTTCTTCACATCCAGTGGCGTAAAGGGGAGTTGCTTGCCAGGATCACCAACGTGCACTCGTTTGTGTACGAGACCACCGACAAACTTGCTCGCCTGCATCCCAGAGCGCAAGTAAGAGCCCAAACCGATCATGAAGACATTGCGGAGCTTTTGGTAACTTGCGCCCTTCTTCTCGAATGTCTTTTCGGCTTTTTTCCAGAGCTCACGGCTCAACTTCAGACGATTGTCGAAGTAACGGATAGGATCACGTCCCATGTCCCAACGCATCGCGTAGGGATCGATGGAATACGGGGAGGATGGCATGAAAGCATCTTCATCCGTTGCATACGCGAGCTTTGGATCGGCGACACGAGACGCGATCTTCTTGAGCACAGGGAGTTCATCTTTTGGTGTCTTCGCTTTCAGAGGCTTGTAGCCATACTCAATCGCCCAATAGTCATAGGGTCCGAGCGTTGTTTGCCAGTATTCACCTTGTTTGTCACCGGGCAACGCGAGGTTCACAGGCGCGTACTCCATCATCGAGTTGGTCAGACCTTCTTTGACGGTCTTTTTCGCGTCATGAAGTCCTTTGTAATCGTGCAAGGTGCTCGCCTTGAAGTTATGGCGAAGACCAAGTGTGTGCCCGACTTCGTGGGCCACAACGCTGATCAAAAATTGCTCCATAAACTTCTTCTCTTCCATACTCGAAGGTGCCATCTTTCCGCGCATATTGAGCAGGTGCCAGCCGAGTGTCGCCTGTTGCATCGCGCCCTTCGTATATTGACAGCTTCTCCAACCGTGCTCGTGATTGTGGGGCTTCTTCGTCAACACATCGATCTGTTGGAGGCGCTTTTGCAGTGCGTTCAAAGAACGTGTGCGGGCAGAAGGATCGAAGAAGATATCGAGACCTGCCGGACGAATCCAACGCACAGGAGAGACGTACTGCTCGAATTGTTGGTGGACAAACTTGACCATGTCTGCGGACATCCGAATGTCTGCATCGTAGATCTGACCTGTGAGTGGATGGATACGTGATGGACCTTGCGCAAATGCCGAGTTATTCGCCAAAAACCAGCGAATGGTGCTGTAGCGAACATCCGCAGGATCCCACTTCGCCTTGGCAGGTTGTTGGAAAACACGAACCGCACGTTTAAACCCGATACGTTCAAAGGCTTTGTTCCACACGAGGATACCTTTGGCGATCGCGCTGCGGTATTTGTAGGGGATACCATTCTCCAACCAGAAGGTGATGGGTTTTTTGGGCTCAGACATCTTGGAAGAAGGTTCTTTTTTCTCCAAATGCCAACGCGTGATGTAGCGTACAAAGCGACTGTCTACACGATCATTTGTAAAGTCTTTGGCGACCTTCATGAAGTAACCCACACGATCATCTGCGAGGCGTGGTTTGTATCCAGTATCAGGTGGAGTCGAGATGCTGTAACGCAAGAACAAACGTACTCCCTGGCCAGAGGGGATATCGACACGTCCACGTGAGAGCGCGCGGAAGTAGGCTTTCACACCGACCTCAATGTTCTTGGGAAAACCTTTGAGGGAGTAATACGTGCTGTATCGTTTGTCGATTCCATACACACTGCGGCGACGTACACGGAAGTTTCGATCTTTTTGCAGCTGCCGACGGACCCAATAGCGAAGCCCCGCGAGATCCTTCATCATGAAGTCGTTGAGATTGATCAAGAACGACTTTCTCTTGGGGTGAGGTGCGCTGATAATCTTCGCAACCGTTTTCAAAGAGTGGGTAAAGGAGCGATTGAAGATCCTTGAAACGGCCGCTTTTTTGCTCACGCGGAAATTCGTATTCTTGTGGATCATCAAGAGTTTGCTTGCCTGCCGCTTGAGGATAAACGGAAACTCTGGGAGCATCGCAAAGGTGATAATCGAGCCCCCCGTCCCGCCTTCGAGTGTGGGGGAGAGCAAAAACATCTTGCCGAGCTGTTTGGGATGAACTTCGAGATAGGTCCGCTTTGAGCCATCTGTCATCTTCTGGACATAGATAGGAAACAATCCCTTGATCCGGCGGGCGTTTTTGATGAACTTTTTGAAGGGTTTGTAGTAGCCCTTCTTCTTTTTCTTTTTGAGGAGTTTTTTGGCGAGGCGACGGAGGCGAGACGCGCGCTTGCCTTTGCTCGACTTGGCAGAACGTTCGATCAAAAGTTTGACCGAGTATTTGAGTGTGGAGACGAGCCCCACCCAGCTCTGCACAGGTGGAAGGACCTCACTGCGCAAGATACGTCCCTTGATGGTCACGAGGCGGTAGGTCGAGGTAAACGTCCCATAGTGACGGCTCACTGTCCCCGTCAAGATGTGGGAGACGCCCCGTTTTTTGAGGGCACGCAACAACTCGTCAGTGAGTTGGTGTTTCTGTTTCCAATGGTACTTGTCCAATAAGTCGTTGACACGGACGGGGTCGATCAGCCGAAATTGACGCGCGTTGAGGGATCCGTGCAAAATCATCGAAAGCGTTTTTCCCGTCCCTACAGAGATTTTCCCGCTCTCTTCGAAGCTGAGTATTGCGAAACCAATCGCGCGCTTTTTCTTGACCTTTTTCTTGACCTTTTTTGCTTTTTTGGCCTTCTTGGCCGCATGAATGGGAGGCGCGAAAGCAAAGATCGCGCCCAACGAAAGGATGGACAGAAGTCTTTTCATATGCTGGACCTTTCTTGATAAAATGGGGCTCTCCCCGTCTTGGAATGGAATCTCAATCCATTGTAGAAAAGATGTGCCTGGATGGAAAGTCACACCTCACCTGGTCTTGATTTTTTTTGCAGACCAAATTATGCCATAGAGTTTAAAAATGGGGTATGGTGCACAAAGATCAAACCCTATACGTCGCACAAGCGTCGTAACAGAGATACTTTGACCAATCTTTACACACATACGGAGAAAGATGATGGGTAGTAAAGACATCAAAAACCAATTACCATCCTTACAAGAACGCGCTGATCACCTCGGGAGGTGTCTTTGACCTCTCTAACAAGCGCACCTCACTAGAACTTCTCGACCGAGAAGCCGCAGCCCCATCCTTGTGGGACGACGCGGAGCGAGCTCAAAAAGTCCTGCAAGAACGCGCCACACTCGAAGCCTTCGTCAAACGCTTTGACACCATCTACGCTGCGCTCGAAGACGCAAACGCGCTCCTTGAGCTCGTCGAAGACGATGATGACTCTGATGAAAGTATGTTCGAAGAGATCCAAGAGCAACTCGACGAGGCAGATTCTTTACTCGAAAAGATCGAATTTGAGCGCATGTTGAGCGGCGAAGCTGATCCCAACAACGCGATCGTCTCGATCAACGCAGGTGCAGGTGGGACCGAGTCTTGCGACTGGGCCTCCATGCTGCGACGGATGCTCCTCGCGTACTGTGAAAAGCGTGGCTGGAAGGTCACCATCACGGACCATCAAGACGGCGAAGAAGCAGGCATCAAAAGCACGACCTTTATCGTCGAAGGCGAATATGCATTTGGTTACTTGAAAGCCGAAGCAGGTGTTCACAGGCTCGTCAGGATCTCTCCCTTTGACTCGTCAGCACGTCGACACACATCGTTTGCCTCAGTGTTTGTGTATCCCGAGATCGACGATGACATTGAGATCGAGGTCAACGAGGCAGATCTTCGCGTCGACACCTACCGCGCGTCAGGTGCAGGTGGACAGCACGTCAACAAGACAGACTCCGCTGTTCGCATCACCCACAACCCCACAGGTATCGTCGTACAGTGTCAGAATGAGCGCTCTCAGCACAAAAACCGCGCCTTCGCGATGAAGATGTTACGTGCGCAGCTCTATAACCTTGAGCTGCAAAAGAAGCAGGAAGAGATCGACGCCGTCAACGCACAGAAAAAAGACATCGCTTGGGGTTCACAGATCCGCTCGTACGTCCTGCACCCCTATCGCATGGTCAAAGATGTCCGTACTGGTCATGAAGTGGGTGATGTTGACGGTGTACTCGACGGAAAGCTCGATGACTTCATCGAAGCCTATCTGATCCAATTTGGCGCAAACGCCGGCCCCTCGACGGATGAAATCACAGTATAATCCCCTCCCCCCTTCAGCACTCTACCCAACAGATCCCCTGACAAATTCAGCCAACTCGATCAACTTCCCATGGAAGAAGTGCTCTGCGTCTTCGAGGACTTCGGCCCGAACCTCTCCTTTAAAGTTGTGTTGATGTGCCCGAAAGGACGCAACATCACAAAACTCGTCGTTGGCTCCGAGGAACATGTGGAGTCCCCACTTTGCAGGGACTTCAAATGTTGGCAAGGCGTACATACTCAGCGGCGGCGCGAGCAACACCACGCCATCACATTCGCCACCATCGGAGAGATAGCGACTGATCACACCTGTCCCAAATGAAAACCCAATCAACATGATCGCCTCGGGCTGTGTCCGCTCTTTCATGTACTGAATCGCGCCCCTCAGATCATCCACTTCGGCGATACCTTCGCCATGTGTGCCTTCGGATTTCCCCGCACCACGAAAGTTGAATCGCAATGTAGAGAAGCCCTCTGCCGCGATCCCACGTAACGCCGTGTCGATCACTTTATTTTGCATCGTGCCACCGTGGAGTGGGTGTGGGTGGCAAAGAACACATGCCCAGGGTTTGGTGCCTTCGGAGAAGCGAGCCTCCAAAGAGACAGGTTGCTCACCTGCGGAGGTGATGAAAAGAGATTCTTCTTTGGGTCTGGTCGGAAATCTTGAAGCTTCGGACACAACTTGCTCCTATATCGAGAAGAGGAAAAGATATCATGGGATTTGGATGTCGAAGGGAGAGAGAGGTTGCTCAAAAGATCACATGGAAGGTGAAGTCACGAGACTCAATGAGGAGGGATTACGAGTCGCTCACAGGACCCGTCTCAACAGAGCTTGAGAGACTATCAAGCGCAGAGAGTATGCGAATCTGTTCCATCATGCAGCTGTGTCGGGAGATCAACTCTTCGAGGGAGATGGAGCCAAGTACCTCCTCGATAGCAGCAGTGACACGTGCCCATACCTCTTGTGTTGCGCAGCTACCACTCTTCTCACAAGAGCCACCATCATCGAGACAGTCAGCGACAGAGAGAGAACCTTCGAGGGTGCTCACGATCTCGTCGAGTCGGATCTCTGCGGGAGGACGGGCCAAGCGGTAGCCCCCGCTAGGTCCACGTACACCTTCGACGACACCGGCCTTCCGAAGTGGGATAAAGAGTTGTTCGAGGTACTTTTTGGATATATTTTGTCGCTCCGCGATCACCTGCAGCATGAGCGGTCTTTGTTTATCGTAGTGCACAGCCAACTCGATAAGAGCTCGAATGCCATACTCAGCACGTGTTGATAATTTCATCAGGTAGGCTCCCTATTCACAAGATCACGACACCTCAAGTACAAAGGGCTGAGTTGTTTGCCACAAACACCACAGCGAGGAGTCACCATATCCTCACCAGCCCACTTGAGCCGGTTTGTGTCGCTATATTCTGTTTGAATATAAATCGAAAGTTATGAGATCTCAAGCCGAAACCCCGTACGGTCGTAGACCTTTTGGGCGATGGACTCGAGTTCATGGCTTGCTGGCATAGAGGGCAATGTGATCTTCACAATGAATTCTTTTTTGTAAATGCCAGGCTCTTTTTGCAATCCCCAACTGTCAGGGACGATCGTTCGGACTTCTTGTTTGATCCCATACTGATTGGGCTCAGGGTTCAGCTCGATCGGCCATCCTGTTTGCTCAATAAGGTCTTGCAAGACGTGAGTATAGCGCTTTCCCACGATAGGTGAAAGGAAGCTCAGGACGATCTTATTCCCTTTCTTACTTTTTTTGTAGGGTTTATCGGGATGAGCGACAAACGCCTCATCAATTTTTTGGTAGGTAAGGTTGATCTCCATCTTTTCGGATGACGAGATACGGTTCTCCGTGTGGGGTGTTTTTCGCGGCTTGCGACTTTGATGAATTTCGAGTTTGTACCCGGTTTCATCGAGATACAACTGGCACAACGCCTGGAGATCTCGCTCAAAGTGTTTATCCTCGGTGACCTCTTCGGGGATACTGACCCGTAGACGGACAGCTTGCATTTCGTGGAGGATGGAGGGGTTCTTCACGAGCTCCCAATTGTTGGGGATATGCCGCCTGGCACGCTCTTCCAAGGCTGCGTGGTGTGGCATATCGTTCAGCTCGATCGTCCAGCCTGTTTCTTCTCTCAACTGCTCCAGTATATCTGCGTATTTGACGGCAGCGACGGCAGGAAAGTGGAAAAACAAGATGATCTTTTGTTCATCTTGCCTGGAGCCACGTTTGTACAACCCGGCGTCTTCTGGCAGCAACTCAGCAGCCCGCAAGAGCGCTTGATTCATCTCCATCGAGCCTTTGTATCCGCCTTTTTTCTGCTCACTCTCGCCATAGACATCCTTGGGAGGACGCAGACGGAACAGGTAAGAGCGTCGTCTGTCAGGAACAAAGTAGGGTTGATCTTGCAGGAGCAAAGTGAGATCGTCGAGTTGATCGGCCATAGGCTCTTCATCAGGACCGTACCACCGAGCAAACAGATCTCTGACACGATAGGAACCGCGCTTTCCAGTCTCCGCCCACAAGGCCTGGTGGAGGTGAGAGAGTGTGTCCTTATCGAGAGCCTGATTGGGCAAGCCAATGCGTGGCACAGCGCGTCGATTGCGTTCTCGTGGTGCAGTGTACACGACCTTTGTGGAAGCTTTAAACTGCAGGACTTCGCCGTTACTAGGGAGCAAAATGTTACCGGGGACCAGCCCGTCGATGGTCGTGGCCAGGGACTCACGAGCATCGCGATCACCGTGTACGAGGACGACGCCTTGTGAAGGAGCCATGTTCCCGATGAGACCTGCAATCTCTCCACTATCAGCGTGCGCAGAGAGTGAATACTTTTCGACACGACAAGCGACATGTGTGCGTTCGCCGTTGAGGATAAGATGGCGTTGTTGAACAGGTGCATCATGGAGCGCGAGCAGATGGCGTCCTGGTGCTTCTTCGTCTTGATAGCCTGTGATCGCGATCAAATTTTTGGGGTTTCCAGCGAGCGCTGCGGCGTAATATGCAGAAGGTCCTCCTGTCATCATGCCGGATGATGCGATGATACAGCAGGGGGGACCAGAGAGGACTTTGCGACGTTGACTCTCAGAACGCACACGGTGGACTTTTCCACCGGCAGGAAAGAATGGATGCTCTCCCTTTTGGACGCTGACGCGCAGGTGTTGTTGCAGGTAGGTCGGAAATCGACTGTACGTATCACACACCGAACGAACCATCCCATCGACAAAGATAGGAAATGGAGGGAGCTGCCCAAGCGCCATCGCGTGACGCAAGATCAAGATCACTTCCTGTGCACGCCCGACAGCAAACGCCGGAATGATCACCTTCCCACCGCTCTCGATCACATCTGCGACAGTATGTACGAGATTGGATTCTTGGCGTGAGCGGTTTGGATGGAGGCGGTTTCCGTAGGTGGACTCGACAATCACCACATCAGGACGCACTTTCGGCGCGTGCATTCCAGGCACTGTTCGTTGGTCCGTGACGGAGATGTCGCCACTTACGAGGATCGAGCCAGCGCTCCCTTGTAAGTTGATAGAGCTTGCTCCCAGGATGTGCCCGGCAGGATGGAATGTCGCCGAGATCTCCCCTTCTGCGATACGGAAAGGGTAATCAAAGGGGATGGGACGAATGCGTCCGAGGCAGGATTCAACAGCAGCAGGTGGGTACAGAGGAATCTCGCCCTCTCTGTAGTAGCGGCCTTCCATCAAGCGCAAACTGTCTTCAAACAAGATTTGTACGACGGCATACGTCGCGGGGGTCATGTAAATGGGTGCATCAGGGAAAGCCATGTGCACGAGCGGAAGAGCCCCAGAGTGGTCGATATGTGCGTGTGTTAAGAAGATCGAATCAACATGTCCCGCCTCTTCTTGGATGCGTGCGAGATCGGGAAGTTGATCCTGTCCGTCTTCACCGAGACGAATCCCTGCATCGATCAACAACCGCTTTGAACCAAATTCAACGATGGTGCTGGAAGCACCAACCTCATGAGCGCCTCCAAGAGGCAACACACGCATCATACTCTCTCTCCTACTATGGAACCTTTCCCCTAGTCTCACATGGACCTTGCGACACAGCGGACATAGGACACCTTCATGAGTACCATACCGTCCTACGAAGGTCCAGACACGTCCTACACATGACACCGACAACGCCCGAACATCGTTTGTCTTCTACAGTCACGCAAACATCATCTCTCCATCACGTGGTCTGACCAAAGACCTCCATCGCGAGTGAATCCCAATGCCCAGAGCCTTTCAAGCGAGTAATTAATGAAGACAATCCCATCCCCACACGTTGCATGAGTGGTAAGTCTGTCGGAATCACAGCAGGTGGAGGAAGTTTTGGGATCTTTCCACCCCGCAACAAGATCTGCTTTGCCTGCGATGCTGCTTGCTCAAAGTACTGCTCCATCCACTCCGTTGAAAACTGAAAAGGCTGTTTTTCTGGGTGGAATGGCTCCAAAAATGCATGAATCGCCGAGGCATACGCAGAGAATACGATTTCATCATCATCAGGAACACCATACGTGCCAGCGAGTGTCGCACGAAACGTCTCATCATCTTGATGGATGTAAGCTGTTATGTTTGTTTGGAATTGCTGTGCAAATGAGGGCTGTACAGGGATCGCTGCGCCAAAATCGAGGCAGGAGATGCGACCATCCTTATGGAAGATATAGTTGCCAGGATGGGGATCACCGTTGACAAAACGGTGGATGAAAATCGAACGCCAATAAAACAGAAAGAGGTTCTGTGCGACACGGTTACGCAACGTCTCATCTTCTTCGCACACCTCGTGAAAAGACATCCCATCGACAAACTCGGTCACGAGCAATTTACCAGTGCTCAGCTCAGGGAACACTTTGGGGATGTGAATGCTGGGGTGGTCCTGAAAGAATGACCGAAACTGTTGATGATTTTTGCGTTCTTTGACGTAGTCAAGCTCATCGAGCAGTTGTTGGCGTGTCAGCTCGATGATGTCTTTGCCTTTGTAGTAGGAGATCAAAGGACTAAACAACGTCTCGATGACTTTGAGGTTTTTGAGATCGCTGATAAAGGCTCGATCGACGTCGGGATACTGAACTTTGATCGCGACCTCTGTCCCGTCGTGTAGACGCCCGCGGTGGACTTGACCAATCGAGGCCGCGGCGAAGGGCTCCTCATCGAACTCATCAAAATGATCTTCGATCAGACAATCGAGTTCTTCTTCGATGACACTTTGGCTGACCATTGGAGGGAGAGCGGGCGCAGAATCCTGGAGTCTCGCGAGGACACGTTGGTAAATGGGGGCAAGTTCGGGAGGTAGGACACCTTCCATATAAGAGACAACCTGGCCGATCTTTTGCGCAAGTCCTTTCATCGTTCCAAGGGTCCGAAAGAGCTCCTCCGCGTATGCTTCCTGCTCCGCAAGAATCTTCTCGGCCGCTTCTTTGCGATCTCCTTTTTCTGCAGAGACCAACTCAACGGTCCGCTTCAACGCAAGTGGAACAGCCTTTCGAGCGGCCCACCCTGTACGAAACATGCGGCTCATACGCGACGTCGGGATGGACTCGATCTGATCGAGTCCTGCTCTTTGAGTGTCTTTGTTGGAAGCCTTGTCCTTGTCTTTTTTATCCATCACCGGAGCCTGTGTCTGGGGTGAAAAGGAGGCAATCTTCAAGGTCTAGTTTGTCTCGAAGATCCCCGTCGATTCGAAAATCTACATCAAATAGTAATGTTTCGTAGGGAAGAGTGCAACGACGTGTGACAAGTTATGACACGTAAGAGGTGAAGAATGGTAGGCAGAAAGACGACCTAATCACCTGAAAAGGAGGTTCTGCACATGGCAGCACGTACCCAAAGTTCTCGTCGGAGTTCCAAAAAAAGCTCCAACAAATCGACCGAATCGAAAGAAGAAGTCAAAAAAACGTCGTCCACAACCAACAAGGCCAAAGAAAGCAGCAAAAAGAAAAAACCGGAAGAGATCGGTTTGCGTGTGATCGATGGTAAGGACGAGCAAGATGAACGCACCATCGGTGAACAAGCGATGGAAGAATTGCGAGACAATCTGCGCGCTTTAACAGGCGAAGTAAACGAGTTAATCGATCTTCTTCCTGATGACTACAGCATGCCTGGGATCAACATCGACCAGATCGAATCAGGCATCCAACAAGCCGAGACATTTTTGGGCAAACCCAACTTTGTCGTCGGTTTTGCAGGTGGTTTTAACGCTGGAAAGAGTATGTTGATCAACGCTTTGCTTGGCCAACATGTCCTCAAAGATGGTGCTGTCCCCACGACCTCCACGGTCACAAGGATCACCGCCACTTCTGATGAAGAGTGTATGTACGTGCACTTCTTCACAGAAGCCCAGTTTGAAGATCTCTTCGCGCGCTACATGGAAGATTTCTCCTACCTGTACCAACACACATTCAACAGTGACACCTTCCATGGACGTGACGAGCTGACAGGTCTGCTCGACGACATCAAAATGTTGCGAGAAAGGCTTGAAGCCGAAGATTGGAACGATCGCATTCGTAGCCTCGACAGCTTTTACGATCTGATCGTCTCTTACATCAATCATCAAAACCTGCTCTCAACAGGTCCGATGAAAGAGAATCTCAGCCGAAAAAATCTGATCTACTACACAACCAAGGCCGAAAATTCCGTTGCGCCTTTGGTGCGAGAAGTTCAGATCGCGATGAGTCACCCCATGCTCGCAGATGGTTCGGAGTTGATCGATCTCCCCGGACTCGGCTCCCCCGACCCACGAGATGAAGAGATCACTGTAGAAGCCCTCAGAGGCAACGAAGAGACTGGCAAAAGAGAATGTGACGCTGTTGTACACGTCATGGACTCACTCTCCCCCTTTCGCGCAGGGGAAGACCGCCTCTTCCAGATCTACAGAAAAGTGTGGGGAGAGAGCTTCTCCAAACGTGTTTTCCTCGTCGTCAGCCGCTGGGGAAAACTCGAACAACAATCCCCCGAAGAGATGCTCGCGGTCACCAAAACGGTCAAGCGTGTCGCAGAGCGATACGCTGTTGACGGCCAAAAGGTCTTCATCACAGATGGTCGCATTGGTGCACAGTTCGAACAACTCGATGAAGAAGAACGCGCAGAGCGATTCAAAGAGGAAGCAGAAGAGCTCGAAGAGATCCGCAAGGAACTCGAAGCCTCGAACTTTCCAAACGGAAAAAACCTCTTCGAGATCACAGTCAACGCGATGATCGACGGAAACGTCCCGAAACTTCGAGACTCCCTACGTTACTATCTCGCGTTTTACAAAGAATATCTGCACCTCTCAGATGCACAGCGTATGCTTGAAAGTCAGGTCAACAAGATCCAACAAGCCACCTCTTTGCACCTGCCACCGCTCGATCAACTCGAAGATGACGAGGAGAGATTCATTGAAGAGTGTCGCTCTGATATTGAGCGGCAGCTCAAAGAGATGCGCAACAAAGCGCGCGATCAACTGCAAACCTTTGTGCAAGGCATCATACAAAATGAGATCCTGCCTCGTGACCTCTCCTCACTTCAGGAAGGCCTCTACCAGGCATCTTCTCAACGAATCGAGCAACAAAGCCCCGACCACCTGAGACAACAGTTGTTTACCGCGCAGTTGTTTACACAAGGCCCCATGACAAATCCGGTGCCATGGGAAAACTTCCGCCACTTGCTCCAACAAGAGGTCGGACACATCGACACAGAGGTCGAGCAATTTTGTGGACTGATCGTCGAACAAATCCTCGATCAATACCGCACCTTTATCTTCGATGACCTTGGACTCCAAGAGATCCTGATGCGCTCATTTGGTGATGATCCCGAAGGACGCAGACTCTCACAAAAATTCCAACAACGCATCGAACAACTCGGCCATGACCTTCGTCTCGTCGCGAGAAACATCAACCGTCTTTTCTTCTACGAATACAGCGACGTATACCACAGCCGAGATCACCTCGATACACTCGTCGATATCCGAGAAGAGCTCGAATCACAATTCGATCAGGACGTAAGCTCTGGAGACCCCCGGCGTGCGACACGCTGGCTGCTCCGACAAAAAATGGACTACCACTTCCGAAAACTCTCGACATTCTTGCCCTTGTGCTTCTTGCAACAACTCCAAGAAGTACACGAACAACTCGTCGAGCTACTCGAAGAAGCAGTCTATCCAATCAGAGAAGCATACGGAGAGCGTCTCGAAAGACGAGAGATTGGCCAAGAAGTCGACCGTATCCGTCACAGATACAGACAAATCAGAGCTTGTTTGGAGCACTTGCAAAAGGTGAAACACCGTATGCAAGAGAACAGACAAATCCTCAACGAACACCGCCCCACATAACCCCTCCCCTCTTCTTCCCCTCTGCTCACTTACCCTCCAGGAGTTTGTGTTTCCAGCGACAGCGATCCACTCCCCGCAAATGCAGGCGGTAGAGACTCCGCGAACTGTGTCAGCACAGGCCTCAATGAGGACTGAGGATACGTTTCGTGAAATGTCTTCAAGACCGCGAGCAACTCGTCCCTTTGACCTGCCATTCGTTCGAGATATGCCAAAAACTCCGAAGGATCGACTTCCCACTCAAGCTCAGGCTCTTCGGAGTGATGAAGCAGCGACAAGACATGCTCAAGTCCGCGTAGATCATTGCCTTGGATGATGATGTGTAGAGCGATGATCGCGAGTGGTGAGGTGGGCTCTTTGCAACGCTTCATCAGAGGAAGTGTCGCATGCTCCTGCAGAGAGATCAGTGCCTTCTCGATCACCTCGAATCGTGGTTCGTCAGGATGAAGCGCCTCAAGACACGTGAGAAAAATCTCAGCCGTTTTAGGACTTCGTATAGAGAGCAACATCTCGATCGCTTGTTGGACCATTTTCCAATCAGGATCCCACAACAACTCTTCGAGCTGTTTTAACCTCGTGTCCACATGCACAGCACGTAGTAACTCGAAGGCCAATAACCTGATGGAGGGCTGGTGGGCGTCGAGCGCCTTCTCTATCAGTGACTCATCCGAAGGAACCCCCAAATCAGAGAGCGCAACAGCACACAGGATGTGCTCCTGTAAATCAGCTGGTTCTGTTAGCCCTGCGAGATGATTGAGCAAAGGCTCAATGGCTTCAGGCTGTTGTAACAGCGCGATCGCGGGGAGGGTTTTGCAGCGAACACGAAGATCGTCGTCTTGGAGAAGTGGCAACAGCTCCTGCAAGAGGGCTGGTGATCCAACCTTTCCCAACGCAAAAGCACACTCAGCACGTACAAGCGGATGCTCCGACTTCAGGCCTTGTTGATAGTATGGGAGCGCATCTTCATCGGCAATTTGGGCGAGTAAAAGGTAGGCTTGCTGCTGCGCCTCTCCATCCCAGGTGTCGACAGCTTCACAGAGAGGCGCTGTGGCCTGTTCACCAAAATGCACGATCAGTTGATGCCAAATCTTCTCATGGGGCTTGGCACGAAACGCATTGATCATCTCACGTAGAGCCGGTGATCCCCACTCGCGGAAGAGAGGCGCGAGGTGTGGTGCAAAAGCAGGTCGGAATTTGTCCATGATCAAGCCAAGGCTGGGGGTCCCGACCTGTCTCAAAAGCACAACAACCCCTTCGACGACATAAGGATCGTCGCCTTCTTCCCAGAGAAGATCGAGGAGCGGTGGCACAACGCGCAAACCAAAGTCGAGCAACAACTCTTGCAGACGGAGAATACGAATTTGATTTTGTGAGAGAAACAATTCCTGGGAATATATGTTCATCAAACGAGGGATGATGTGTGGCCCCATCGCGAGGATGCGATTTCGATATCGTTCGCGGATCTCCGCGCGAGGGTCCATGACCCCTTGCAGAAGGGACTCCAAACGAACCTCGGTGCTGTCCCAAACCTCCTCCTCTTCTTCGAGCGGTGTAGGAAGCGTCGATGAGAAAAGGAAAAGGATGAGCAAAACGGCCGCGACCAAAAATAAGAAGAGTTCCATGTACGTATTCCATCCTGGTCTGGAAGAAGTGTGTTCTTGCAAAACTAAAGGGGTCTGTTCATCATGTCAATAACGACCGAATCATTGACAAAGACTTTCGCAGTTTGGTAAGACACGATAATCTCGTACAAAAAGTAAGTTTCTGCGAAGATAAAGCACAATGAAATGTGAACAATTACGAATTAATCAGTATAATGATAATGATAAACGAATAGAGCATGAAAGTTCGTGGCTTTCTCTTGTGAAAGTCTCTATCATGCTCGCTTCTCTTGCGTGCCAAGGAGTAGATATGCACTCGAAGCGTTTGAAACATCTTCTCTGCTGGATCGGATGTGGTTGTCTGTTGTTCTGTGGTTCTGTTACTTTTGCACAAGGCAAAAAGGACACGTCTTCAAAAAGCTCCGCAGACAAAAAGACCCCGACGACCACAAGCAAAAGTGCGACAAAGACAGAGAAAAAACCTTCTGCGCCTGTGAAACCAGCCACCCAAACTCCATCTGGAGCGACCCACAAAACTGCCATCACGGACAAACACCGCTTTAAACTGGTGCGCATTGAAGAAGAGACCAACTCCCTCAAAGAAAAAATCTTTCGCAGCAAAGCACAGCTGATGCTGTTGCAAGAATCCCTTCTCAACGGCGCGATCTCCACAGCTAAGTTGATCTTGAGCTTTGATAACCGTATGGGGAGCGCCTTCTACCTCAAAGAGGTCACCTTCTCGCTCAACGGGACCCCTCTTTACACAAAGATCGATTACAACGGCAGCCTCAACAACAAACGCAAGTTTGTCATTTACCAGGGCAGCGTCCAACCCAAACAACACACACTCTCCATCGTCCTCAACTACCAAGGTAATGGCTTTGGAGCCTTCTCCTACCTCAACAAATACAAATTCAAGATCCAATCGTCTTACACGTTCAAAGCGGAAGAACGTAAGCAGGTCGAGATCAAAATTGTCGGATACGAAAAGAATTGGCTGACGACTCCTCTTAGAGAACGTCCAACAGTCCGCTACGATGTGAAGATTCGCAAACTTTCAAGTCGCCCCAAAAAGCTGAAAATTGGCGGCAAAAAGTAACATCACAACGTATCATCTTTTCCCGCAATTCATAAAACGCGAAGCCCGAACCTAAAGGCGAACAGGATGAATCTGAACAAGCAGACGACATTTCGCAAACAACCAAGCTTCCCCTGGGCCCGTGGCCTTTTGATGACCGGTGTGCTACTGCTCACGCTCGGTCATGTCTCCCCCCAGGCACAAGCCCAAGATCTTCAAAAGCTCCAGGAACAAGTCACACGCATGGAACGACAAATGCGTGTATTCTTGTCGAGCTACCGAAACATCAATCTGAAGCGCAGCAACGTAAGCCTCCGCAAGCGACTCGCAGACGGGCAGCTCAACTTTTTGCTCAAAGACTACGTCCGGGCGAGCATTATCCTGTTTGATGCGGTAGAAAATAACCCTGGCAACAGAGGCATCGCCTGGTATGAAGCCCTCTTCTACCTCGCAGAATCTCTTTACCACAACCGCAACTACATCTCGGCCTCAACGCACTACCAAACACTCGTCAAGCACAAAAAACGGCACTACGACAAAGCCCTCGTGCGTTTGATGGAGATCGCCGAAAAAACCAATCGCTACCAATGGCTCAACAACTACTTTAACCAGGGCGCCAGCCTCCCTCCTGGACCGCTGCGCAACAAGATCATCTACCTGCGTGCGAAGGGTCTCCATAGACAAAAAAAGTTTGCACTGTCCCAAGCAGAGTTCCAAAAAATCCCCCAAGGCAGAGAATGGCCTCGTGCGCAGTACTTCCTCGCGGTTATCAAGCTCCAAACACTCAACAAAAAACAGAGCATCCCCATCGCGATTAAATACCTTGAAGCCGCAGCAAACGCTCTCAACACGAGCAGCTTTAAACAACCCAAGCTGCAAGACATCGTCCACATCTCGCTAGGACGGCTCTATCTGGAGAGCAAAAAGCCAAAGAAAGCGCTCAACTTCTACCAAAAAATCGGTCGAAAATCACACGTCTTTGACCAAGCTCTTTACGAGATTTGTTGGACTTACATCCGACGCGCCAAAAAAAGAAAAAAACACTCCGAGATCCAAACGGAGTACAAACGTGCGCTTCGTTCTCTCGACCTGTTGCTCGCATTTTTGAAAGAGAGCACCTTCTACCCCAAAGCCCAACTCCTGCGCAGTCACCTGTTGTTGCAATTGAGTAAGTACGACTCCGCGATGGGCAATTACCAAAAAATCGTCAAGCGATACTCTGGCCTGAGTAAAGAACTCGATAACGTCAACAAGAGTTGGGCGAGTCCGATCAAATTCTTTGAGAAGCTGATCGAGGAAAAACTCGACAAGTTCAGTGTCGCGTCAGTCTTGCCCAAAGATGCGGTGAAATGGATGAGTTCAGAAGAGACGATGAAGCGCACACTCGTGATGCTCCGTGATCTTCGAGAGATGAGCAAGTATCTCGTCGACTCCCAAGTCATCATCCAGAAGCTCCAAAGTGCGCTACAAGTGCAGGACAGGATCGCGCTGACCCCGACGCTCAAAGAGGGTCGTGTGCGCGCACTCGGCATGAGAAGCCAGCTCATCTCCATTCAGGAGAAGCTCAACTCCAAAGAACGCTCCATCCTGTTTCCAAAGGCGACCGCGAGTCAACGACAACAGTACAAAAACATCCAAGAGCGCTTGAAGACGCTTCAAACACTGTTCCAACAAACACCACAAAACAGACAAGAGATCCTCAGACGGGCCAAAAGCACCGAGACACGTATCATCAATATGCAAGCAAGGCTCCACAAGCTGACATTGCAATTTGACTACAACACCCGCTTTGTCACAGCAGCCCGCAATTGGCTGGCGACCAACCCCGAGGCCCAAAAGCTGACGCCCACACAGCGAAACAGTATCTCGTCTCAGATCTCCGAGGTCACACGTAAAAACAACGAACTGGAACGTAAACAACAACAGCTCAAACGCACACTAGAGCTCGCACAAGTCCAGTTCGGTAATGTCCCAGTTGGTGCGCAAGACGAGCGCATTCAGACCAAATACAGACGCCTGCTCAACCGGGAACGCCAAGTCCTCAGCCAGATGAGCAGCAACCTGTCCGCGGATGAACAGCAGACTGTCACCTCGATCCGCAGTCAAACCAATCGTGTCCGCTCCCTTCAGAAACAGCTCCGTGGCTTTTTTACACTGCTTCGTCGACTGATCTCCCAATACAGCGTGCGTATGCAGAAAAAAGTCCGTGAAGAGAAACTCAAAGTCAACCGCTACGAACAACAAGTCAGCGGCCTACGAAACCGTGCCAAACGCCTCGCCTCACGCATCGCATACAACGCCTTTTTGTCCGCACGCAGCAAGATCAAGAGCCTTGTTTTACGTGCAGATGTCGGTGTAATCGATGTTGTATGGCAGGAGAAACAGACCACGCAGTCCAAGATCAGAAAGCTCTCCAAAGAGCGAAACAGCGAGCTGCGTGTGCTTGACTCCGAATTCAAGGATATTTTGCAAGAAGTAAAATAAATCATGATCTCGAACAGAAACACGATGTGGAACCATTTACCGCAAGACACGACTCATCAACAGGTAAATGCATGCAATCCCACCACCAGAGATACAAAAGCAACCTTCCACACCGTAGGGAGAATAAAGATGAATTGGCTCATTTCACGCAAGATACACTGGGCGTTGGCGACGCTCTTGCTGGCCTCCCCTTCGTGGGCAGAAAATCAAAAAAAGTCATCCAATGACGCTTCACTCAACTCGACGACGACGGCTTCAGCGACAAAGCCCATCGATCGCGACTTGGAACCCCTCACGGAAAAACAACGGCTTGCCGAGCTCAAAAAGCTCAATAAAGACAATAAAATATTCAAAAAAGCGGCCCTTGAGTACCTCCGAGAAGTCCGCTCGTTGATTCGCAAGCAATATCGCGAACGACGTAAGTTGATCGTAGGTGGCTACGAAACAAAAATACAAAAGCTCGAACGAAAAGAAGAACTTGCGCGAAAGAAAGCGATTCAATACTTTATCGCGTTTATCAACAAGTACCCCTCTCACCCGCGCTTTACTCCCGATGCGATGTACCGACTCGCCGAGCTGTACTACGAAGAAGAATACAACCAGTACCTCGCGCGCTCTCGACAATATGAGAAAGATCTCCAACGCTACGACAACAAAGAGATCCCAGACGCACCGATCACACCAAAGAAAACATTCCCTCGCACCATCTCGCGCCTGGGAATCCTCGTCAACCAATTTCCAAACTACCGCTTCGCCGCGGGTGCACATTACTTGCTCGGTTACTGTAAAGGAGAAGAAGATCGCGAAAAAGAAGCGATCGCGCACTTCAAGATCATCACCGAGCGATACCCCAAAAGCCCCATCATCGCAGAAGCATGGATTCGACTTGGTGAATTCTACTTCCGCTCCAATAAACGCGCGGAAGCCAAGCGCTCCTACATGCAGGTCCTCAAGTATCCAAAACACCCGATGTTTGACAAAGCACTGTACAAGCTCGCGTGGACCCACTATCTGCTCGACGAGTTTGACAGCGCAGTAAGCCGATTTGTCGAGCTGCTCGAATTCTACCGAAAAAAAGGCAAAAAAGGTGGTGGCGAGTTGCGCAAAGAGGCGATCCAGTACATCGCGATCAGCTTCGCCGATGAAAAGTGGGGGAGCCCCGAAAAAGCCTACAAATTTGTCCAAAAACTGGGACTTAAACGACCATACAGCCGCGACATCCTCCTGCAACTCGCGAAGAACTACAAGACCCAACAAAACTGGGACATGGTGATCGCGGTGAACAAGCGTTTATTGCAGCTTTACCCCTACCATCCCCAAAACCCCATCGTCCAAGCACAAATCATCCGCGCAAATGAGCAGAAGCGAGACCTCAAAAACGCGCTGCTCGAACGTGACGCGTTGCTCTCCAAGTTCGGCCCTGAATCAGATTGGCACAAAAAGAACGAGAAGAACCTGCGCGCGATCAAAGAGGTCGACAAGATCCTGAGCAAGAACATCTACCGCACAGCGATCTTCCGCCACGAGAGTTGCAATATCTTCCGAAAAAATGCGGACAAGGCCAAAGACGAAGCGGAGCGCCAAACCCTGCTCAATGGAGCGTTAAAGAACTGCGCGCTCGCAGCCAAAAACTACCGCGAATTTCTGAAGCGATTCCCCCACCACAAAGAGGCGTACAACCTCACATGGTACCTTGCAGACAGCCTCTACTTTGGAAAGCAATACAAAGACGCGACCACGTACTTCAAAAAGGTACGCGACTGGCCAGGTGAGAAGAAGTACTTCGACGAAGCAGCCTTCTCTCTCGTCGACTCTTACGTCCAACAGGTCGGTCTCGAATGTAAGTCGGGACAAATCAAGAGAGCCTGTGAAGGTGTCGATGAGCCCAAGAAAAAAGACGAGGGGAAAAAGAAGGACGAAGGGAAGAAAAAGAAAGACGCGAAAAAATCTGAAGATGGCGGTTTTCGGAAGCGAAAGATCACACCTTTGCCCATCCCAGAACTGCAAAAAGAGCTGTTGGGAGCGCGCGAATTCTTCCTCGATAAAGCCGCAAAAAAGAACGACAAGCGGATCCCTGGACAGCTCTACTTGATCGCGCGGATCTACTATGCATACGACCACATCGAAAAAGCACGCAACAGGCTTTGGGACTTCATCAAGAAGTACCCCAAACACACCTTGATGCAAGAAGCAGGTGATACGATCGTCGCGTCTTACAGACGAGAGGGTCGCCTTCGTCAGATGCTCAAGTCGATCACCAAATTGCGTCGCCTCTCAGGTGGCACGTTTAAAGCAGCCTACGAGAAAAAACTTCGTGTCGGTGTCGCATACATCGAAGCCAAACAGCTTCAGAAGCAAGGAAAGTGGGTCAAGGCCGCGAGAGCTTACGAAAAAGCGGTCGCGAAAAACCCAAAACACAAAGACGCCCCTGCCGCGCTGTGGAACGCAGCGTTGATGTTTGAAAAAGCGAACTTGTACGCCTCTGCTCTCCGCCTATACGAAAAGATTGTCCGTGATTACCCAAGATGGAACATGGCCGATCAAGCGCTCTTCTTTGTCGCGTACAACGCTGAAAAGTACTTCAACTTTGAAAAAGCCATCCAGGAGTACACAAAGCTCGCGACGGATAGGAACTTCCGCAAATCGAAAAAACGTCCAGACGCCCTGTACAATGCGGCATTGCTTCTGGAAAACATGCAGCGATATGGGCAAGCGGCGCGTGCCTATAGCCGATACGCAAAAGAATTCCCCAAACGACCAGACAGTCCAGAGATGCTCTACCGCGTTGCGCTGATGTACAAAAAAATGAAACGAGATGACGCGACGATTCGTGCACTCGAAAAATACATCCGTCGCTACAAAAACGACAGCAAACAAGTGCGACGTGTCATGATGTCCTATGGTGAGATCATGGACATGTACGAAAAGCAGGGGAAAAACGAACGCTTTATGACACGCCAGTACGAGCGCGTGATCAAGGCGTTTGAGAACCTCCAACCCAGCATGAAACCTGTCGACATCGCGTTGACCCGAAAATATCCAGCGAAGGCCGCCTTCCGTATCGGCATGAAAACGCACAAGAAGTTTATCGAGTTTGAGATCAAAACGACCAAGCCAAAGCGTCAAAAGAAACAGCTTGAGAAGAAGATCAAAGGCTACAAAGACGTAGAGACTGCCCTTGGCGAGATCGCCAAGTACAAGTCCCCTCCTTGGTTGTTGTGTGCGATGTACCGCATCGCGGAAGCCAAACAAAACATTGTCAAGGTCATCCAAAAAATGCCTTTGCCGAAGATCAGAGGCTTCAGATGGACAGACGAAGCCAAAGACATCTACAAAGAAAAGCTCGACCAGAGCTATGTCATCCCACTCGAAGACCAAGCCAAGAAGCTGTACCTCAAGACTGTCGCTCGCTCACAGAAGCTGCACTTTGAGAACAACTGCACGAACAAAGCGTATGAAGCACTTCACCGCATGGATCCCAACATTCCATTGCCGAAAAAGACATACGAACAAAAGAACTTCGAGCCCTTGTCTCCGATGCCATTGGTCAAGAGTATTCGCAAGAAGAAGAAGAAAGTCAAAGGCACAGGGGACAAGCTCAAATCAGCTCCCAAACCTCGAAAAGCCCCAGCCAAAAGGCCAGCAGCGCCAGCAGCGCCGGCAAAATAAGAGGCGTCAGCGAGTTGATCTTCTCGACTCGCTGGTGACTTCTGAAGCGAAGAAGGAAACGCAATGAAACACATCACTTCACCAATCAGCTTTGGGCTTCTCGTGCTGGGAACACTCTTTTGTTTCGCTGGCTGTCCAAACAATAGTGTGCTGAAGCAAAACTCCGGTAGTGACTCGACGGAGAAGGTGTCTTCCTCGGTGGCTGATGCGTCAGCAGGGACGAGTGCTGCAACACCACCAGAGAAGAAGGTCGTCGTGGAAGCTTCGGCACCTCCACCTCGCCCACGTCCCGTTGCCACAGGAGGCTCTGTAGAGGAGCAGTTTGAACAGGCAGTGAAGCTCGCGAGCACACAACCTGCTGACGCGATCAAGCTCTTGCAGGAAGTCTTGAGCAAACAACCTCGCTCACACCAAGCATGGTACAACATTGGCGTGCTTTACGATCGTATGGGGAACATGCCATCAGCTGAAAATGGCTACAACAAAGCGCTTGAGATCAAGCCCAACTACTTTCCTGCGGTGATCAACCTCACACGACTGTACCGTCGCCAAAAGCGAGATGGTCAGGCGACGTTGTTGTTACAGCGCAAAGCGAGTCAATTTCCAAAGGAGCTTCGGTACAGAAACGCTCTCATCCATACGTATATCCGAAAGGGTCAGCTTGCACAGGCTGAGCAAATGGCGCGCGCCATCCAAAAGAAAGATGAGAAGAACGCCGAAGCGATCATCAACCTTGGGCTTGTTTGGTACAAGCAAGCCAAGTACGAACTTGCGAGGACGGCTTTCAACATCGCGAGTGAGACCAACACAAAGCTCGCCACGCCACACTATTACCTTGGACAAACCTACACAAAACTGAAAGATCAGGTCGCAGCGATAGACAGTCTCAAAAAAGCGCTCACGATCCAGGACGCTTACCCAGAAGCCCACAACTTGCTCGGTGTTTTGCTGATGAAGCAAGGAAAGGTGAAAGAAGCTCGTGGCCACTTTGAGAAGGCCGTGAAGTTTATGCCTCGCTATTGGGAAGCACGTCTCAACCTAGGGAATGCGCTCGCAGCGCTTCAAAATTACAAAGAAGCTTCGGCGATTTACCAGAAGCTCATCCAGAGCTTTCCGTACAAAACGTTGGCACACTACCACTTGGGCATTTTGTACTTAGACAAGAAGGTGAAACCTCAAGGGACACGCGGGACCTCCGGCTATGTGATCCCTGCAGCGATCCAGGGGTCAAAGCGGATCTTGAAGAGGTTGGACTTGATCGCGCAATACAACGCAGCAGCCACGTATATCGGAGCGTATGTCAACCGCGCGAGTCTTCCTGCTGATGCACCTGCGAGATCTTACCTCGAAGATGCCGTCAAAAAGCGGGACAAAGAGAAAAAGCGCCTTCAGCGCACGATCAAAAGGGAGCTCAAACGCTATCTCCGAAAAGCAAACAAGCGTACAGCCCCAAGACCAGCACCACGCCCAGCTCCAGCAGCGAAACCAGCGACACGATGACAAAGTTGATGATGAAGATGCAGGGCACCGGGATATACACCAAAAATCTTCTTCATAAGACAGGTACGAAAAAGACGACCACCAGTGCAGCACAACAGCCCGATATAAACGGGTTTAGATGTCTTTTCGTGCCAAGCGTTGCGCCTTCCGGGAAAAAAGCACGAGATAGCGCCTTGACTTCCTACGAATCCGTATGGTACAAATCCTCCCCAGAACATAGGGGAGAAGACCATCCCGGATTCATTTGATTTGTGCTTGTAACTCTTTGGCGTCTATGCACAGACAAAGAGCCATTCTTTGCAAAAATGAAGGGCGAAAATGTGCTAGAAACCATACAGCTCAATGAATGCGCAGCCTTCCCAAAGCATTCACAACAAGGACGAAAGTCCACAGAAAGGAGTGACTGCATAATGAACCGCACCTTTTGCTTGTTCAGCCTATTTTTTGGATGGTTGATGATCGCTGGCTTGATGTTTCCTCACGAAGCAAGTGCTCAAAAGCGCGGGACAGTGATTCGACTGAGCGACTTTAAGATCGTAGGTCGGATTCAAAAGCCCCAAGCTTTTTATGTGCTTCACCGTGCTCCATTGAATTACAAGAGTTTGAATTTCAAGGAGAGCTTTGTGAAGAAAGTTATCAACGAAGTGAAGAAATCCCCGTTCTAGACGAGTCAATGCAGAGCAGCCGTAAGGCAAGGATGCCTTGTTTTCGTCGTTCCCTACGAGAGTAGGAAAACTTGTACACAACATTCGGAATATGAAGCATCTTCCTTTTGTCAAAATAAGTCGAAAAGTCACAAAGGAAGAAAATCACCCCACTGCCACTTCAGCCCCACTGAGGAGGAAAGAACACAATGTCAGGAATTTACGACTTTTATTTCCAGGGTGGAGCATTTATGCACCCCATTGCCATCTGCTTGATCTTTGGTATCGGTTTGATGGTCGAGCGCTTCATCTTCTTGTTTTTCCGATACAACATCAACGGCGCAGCGTTTATGGCTCAGATCCAGAAATTGGTGATGGCAAACAACATCGACCGCGCTATCAAGCTTTGTAACGCAGCACCCAGCGCAGCACTTCCCAAGGTCGTGAAGGCTGGCTTGACTCGCGCCAACAAAGGTGAGATGGAGATCGCAAACGCAATCGAAGAAGCGACCCTCGAAGTCATTCCCAAAGTTCAGAAACGCACAAACTTGCTTCAAGCTGTAGCCAACGTCGCGACGATGCTTGGACTGCTCGGTACAATCTTTGGTCTGATCGAAGCGTTTAAGGCTCTCGACTCCGCGACCGCTGACCAAAAATCGAAACTTCTCGCGAAGTACATCTCGATCGCTTTGAACACAACAGCATTTGGTCTCGTCGCAGCGATTCCCTGCCTCGTCGCTCACGCCATCCTGAGTAGCATCACCAAAAAGATCATCGACGAGATCGATGAGTACACAGTGAAGTTGCAAAACCTCTTGTTCAGCCGTGCAAAAGGTTCCGCAAACCCACTCGACCGATAATATTCGAGTTCTTCGTGTGGAGCATCAATACGCAGGGTCCGTGAGGATTCTGCGTATTTTTGTGGCATCTTTTTTTGCGACCCACACAGCGTGAGGATACAAAATGCCAAAAATTCGTATACCAGAAGATCCCGAACCAATTAACATCATGCCTTTGATGAACATCATCATGCTCTTGATCCCCTTCTTGATCATGAGTACTGAGTTTATCAAGCTGTCGGTCATCAACGTCACTGCCCCCAAAATTGGGTCGGCATCTTCTTCTCAGAGCAAGCCCAAAGAGAAGAAAGACAAACCCCCCCTGAACCTTACCGTCTCCGTGACAGACAAAGGAATGACTTTGATCACACGTGGAGACAAGATTCCTGAGGGTTGTGCTCTTGCCCAGCTCAAGCAGCCAGGCGAGAAACGTCTCCCCACAATTCGAAAAGTTGGGAAAAACCACGACTTCCCCAAGTTGACCAGCTGCCTCGACAAGATCAAAAAGTTGTTTTCGGATGAAAAACGTCTGATCATCATGGCAGAGCCCGAGATCAAATTTAAAGTGATCGTCGGTATCATGGACTCTAGCCGGGAAAGTAAGAAGTATCCCAAGGATGACAAAGAAGGCAAAGAAGGCCTGTTCCCCGAGGTGATCTTGAGTGCGGGTGTACTCTAACCCATCCGCCTCCACCCCGTAAGACAGACCTGTCTCCGTTCCCTCAACACAGAACACACTGATATTTCGATTGATTTTTTGTTCAAAAAAAAGAGGGAACCTTTTTTGTCCTCCTCTGACTAATCAAGTGGGAAGGCGTCGCAGGAGCAAAATCCAATGCGACTCATGAAGGAGCGTCTAGAGAAATGGATCAAGATCAAGCGCTTGTAGACAAGAAAAAATTTAAAAAGGCCTATAAGAAAGCTGTGCGTTCGGCAGAGCTTGAAAAAAAGGCCGAATTGCAAATGAACTCGTTGATGGACATCTTTGTCAACGTTCTCATTTATCTTCTGATGAACTATTCAACTTCACCAGTTGACGTATCGCAGACAGAAGAACGCCGACTTCCCGAGTCTTACTCGAAGCTTCAGCTCAAGCACACCACCACACTGGGTGTGACCACAAAAGCGATCCTCGTGAATCGTAAAAAAGTGTGTCCCCTCCAAGATGGTCGCGTTGATCCCGCTTTGAAGAAAGACAAACAAGCTCAATCCTATTTGATCGTGCCGCTGCTCGAAAAATTGAAAGAAGCAGCCACCAAGCGAAAGAAGATCGCCAAGTTTAACAAAGCGATCCAATTCAAAGGAATTGTCACGATCGTTGCAGATGAGCGCATGCCCTTCCGACTCCTGTCCGAGATCATGTACACAGCTGGTCAGGCAGAGTTCGGGAAATTTAAATTTGCAGTCGTTCGAAAAGCTGCCAAATAAATTTCGAAAAGGGTCGTATAAGAAGAAAAGCGACAAGAACGTCGCTTTTTCTTCCCAAATCGAAAGTCCAACTGGAGCTGCAAAGCAGATGTTTGGTTGGCGAGGAAAAAGAGTCCGCACGTTACGTGCAATTTCTCCATTATTTGGAATGAGACATCCAACTCACAGGTGGAAGAGGATCTCATCATGACACAAAAAGAAACCAGAAAGATCCTCAGGATTGGGATCATTCAAGGTGGAAAAATTGTCGAAGAGCGCCTTCTGAGAAAGCGCGAACCCGTTACTGTTGGTGAATCGGCAAAAAACACATTTGTCATTCCTTCGACAGGTTTGCCTTCTCGTTTCCCTCTTTTCGAACTGAAGGGGGACAAGTACTATTTGACAATCGCTGACTGGATGCAAGGACGTCTGTCCTTGGGGACCGGTGTTGCTGACTTGAACGGACTCAAGAAGCAAGGTGTCGCCAAAAAAGTCGGCCAGGTGGATTATAAAGATCCCAAAGGCGGAAACGCAGCCAAAAAGAAAGTGCCTGTGTTTCAAGTTCCGTTGAGCGAAAAATCTCGCGGCAAAATGACTTTCGGTGACACCACATTGCTCTTCCAATTTGTCACCCCACCTCCCCTCCCAGCCAAACCACAGCTTCCTATCCTCGTGACCGGAGGATGGCTCAAAGGTGTAGATTGGATATTCTCCACCATCCTACTCGTCTCCTTCTTGCTTCACGTTGGCGTCATCTTTATGTGCCAAAAGATAGGTCCTCTTCCCAAAGTCACATTGGATCAAATTCCAGAACGCTTTGCGAAGTACATCCAACCTATCCAGCCAGTCAAACGTCCTCCACCAGTTCGTCGAGAGACTGACAACGGCAAAAAAAGCGACAAAGGCAAAAAAAGCGCCAAACGCAAAGCCCCCAAGAAGAGAGCAACCAAGGCTCGCAAGGCTCCTCCCAAACGGCGCATCAGCGCCGAAGAGTCAGCCCGACGCGCACAAGCTCGAAAAAATCGCATCCGCAAACAACTCTCTCGAGTCGGTATTATCGCACTCATCGGTGCAAAAGGGACCGGCAGCGGCTCCTCTGTCCAAGACGTGATCTCTGGAAACAGCATCGACGGACGACTTGACCGCGCTCTCGAAGGCGTAAAAGGACTTGCAGTCGCAGGCTCCGGAGCCAACAGGGGAACCCGACGCGGTGGCGGTGGACGTGGCTCACTCAGCATCAAAGAATCCCTACAAGGCGGTCCTCGTGGTGGTGGCGGTGGCGGCGGAAAAACACGTGTTCGCCGAAAAAGAGCGCGCATCAAATCCGCTCTCAAAATCGAATCCATCGAGCCTGAAGGCGGTACCATTAACCAGGGTTCACTCGGACGACTCCTGCGCCGTAAACGTGGACTCTTCCAGTACTGCTACGAAAAAGAGTTGAAACGCAGCCCCAACCTCCGCGGAAAAATTGCACTGCGTGTGCAAATCGCTCTCAACGGGCGCGTCTCAAACATCGAAATCGAAGAAAACAACCTCGGCTCCAACGTCGCTCGTTGTATTTCCTCAAGAGTTCGAAGAATTCGCTTCCCAAGACCAAAAGGGGAAGCGGTCAGTATTGTCATCCCACTGCTCTTCTCCCCATCAAGCTAACCCCAAGACCCTCCCCTTTCTCCTTTCTTTTTCCTCCATTTTGTGGTACATATACAACCTCACTCGCACAACAAGCACACCCACTTTTTTGGGACGAAACAATTTTTTTTTATTTCCAAATGTGACTTGTGCTCTCTTGCGCCGTATAGTAAAAGAAGGTTCTTTGTTTCTTGTTGAAATCCATGTGACATCATATGATCACATTCTCATAGAATCTTCGGTAAACACGCGATCTGACATCACATTGAAAGGACGATCGCAAAGAAGTTTCCGATCTGTTGGAAGCTTCATAGATTTTTTACGTCTCATATGAGACAAATACCCAAGTCATTGGGTTAAAGTACACATGGAAGTTACTTCGTTAATTGCATATTCAAATCCACTTTCCAAACGCTGAGCCTGTGCCCGCCGGGATAGAAATTGTTGCAAAGTGGAAGCACTGGAGTCTGTTGTGAAAACAAAGAAGGCAATCAACCAGCGAATCCCCCTATGCTTTCTCCTCATAATGACGCTCATCCCGGGATGGGTTCATGCCCGTGGAGATGGTGTTAGAGTCGGACAGTCGGGTTCTTTTCACCCCCGTCTGTATCTAGATACTGGCTACGATAACAACGTGTTCAACCGCTCTTCGCAAAACCCAGCGACTCTCCTCCCCGTTGACACCGCGTACCTCAACGTGAGACCTGGTCTCCAACTCGAAATTCCATCACACCCGATTGGTTTCGAGCTGAGTGGATACGCCAACTACAGCCTCTTCTTCAACAGTACAGCTGCCAACCTCAACACCATCACTGCGAAAGCAGACCTTACGGTCACTCTCTTCCGTAACTCCCCCGTCTCTTTCAGCCTGACCAACAACTTCAGTCGTAGCTCTGGAGACGAAAACACCGCCAACGATGTCTTCGAACGCGTTGCCTTCTACCACCAACTCGGTACGACATTCAGGCAGCCTTTCATCAGCCACGATAACAAGACCGCGGCACTCCTCACCATCCAACCAGGTGGTCGCGAAGGTCCTTTCAAATTCGACATCGGATACACCTTCCGGTTTGCGATCAACCCCGACCCCGACACCGACAACAACAGACACAAACTCAGTCTCGGGACCAAGTGGGCATTCTTCCCCAAAACGGCGCTCCTCTTCGAAGCAAGTGGTGAGTTTGTCAACTTCAACCCACGCTTTGACTTCTCGCAAACAAGCACCGTCACAAGAAGCTCTGTTCCCGTCAAAGGTACTGTCGGTATTGTCGGTAACTTCACAGAGAACCTCTCTCTGACAGTCAGAGTAGGTGGTGGATACAACATCATCGACACCTCAGTCGCATCAACACTCCCAGATGATACCTATGGTATGGCCATCGGATCTGCAATCCTCACATACTACTTTTCACCCACCATTTACTTTCGTATGGGTCTCTCCCACGACTTCCACCCCTCTGCGTTCTCAAACTTCATGCACCAATCCGCCGGATTCTTGGAGTTTACAGCGCAAATCAACCGCTTCCTGATCGGACTTCGAGGGAGCGCGGCCTACATCGGATTCGGAAAAGTCAATCAAACAGTATCCCAACCAAACAATGGTGGCGTCACCACACGCTTTAACTCCAATAACATCAACGCTGACGGTACAATCAACAGAAACGACATTATCGTTCGCGGTAACGCAACTTTCGACTTCAACATCACGCAATGGTTCGTGATCGGTTTACGCGCCGGTGTTGATTGGCGCAACTCAGATCTCTTTGTGATCACAAGCGAAGGCCAAATCGGTCTGAGCTACCTGAACTTCAAAGCAGCTCTCAAACTAGAAGTTGCCTACTAATCCCTCCTAACTCCTCCCCCACTCCCCACTTTTCCCTTTCCATTTTTAACAATCTGATTATTTTTGGTGTGATACTTTACACGACACACAGAATAAGCCTATAGAGAACCAAAAGTCTCGCTTTGATACAATCAAATGGCTTATCGAGACATCATCGTGTGTAAAAGGCCCAAAGCCCGAGAAGACACACCCAATAAGCCCAAACGATCAGGTAGAAATTATGAACCGTCTATTCATTGTGCTCTGTTGTTCGCTTCTTCTTTTGACAGGTTGTCTCACCACAACCACCCAAAACAAGCAAAGCGACTCACTGACGCTCTCACCGAAAAAGGAGCTCGTGGTCAGCAAAACACAAATGAACATGGCGTTCCAACTCGACGTTGGAGACGTGATCGCGGTCAAAGTCCACGGTGAGAACGAACTTGACAGCACCTACCAGATCTACCCCGAGTGCACCATCCAGTTCCCGATGATCCACACAGTCAAAGTGTGTGGACGTACGCCCGGTCAAATCCAACAGGAGATCGCGACAAGACTCCACAAAGACTACTTCAAGCAGCTACCTGCGGTGGTCGTGAAGGTCAAAGAGTTCAACTCCAAAAAGATCCACGTCTTTGGTCAAGTCGCAAAACCCGGTCGTTTTGATTATGTAAAAGGATTGACGCTGCTTCAGGCGATCGCAATGGCAGGTGGATTTACGCGACGCGCAGCAAGGAATGATACGAGACTGATTCGAACAGTAGGCGGAAGCAAACGCATCTATCGGATCTCTTTGCGCTCGCTTGGGAAGCGTAGACTTCGCGACCTTTATGTGAGACCCGGCGACATCATCTATATCCCCGAGAGCTGGATCTAATCCCCCACAGTATCCATTCGGGTTATCGCGGCGTGAACGTCGACATGGACTGCAGCATGTAGTACATGATCATTGCGAACGCGAAACCAAATGCCAACAAAATCCACAACTGGCCATTTCCTTTTCCCCGACTCTCTTCCCTCTGCTGCATCATCAAAAATTGTTGCTGTACAAGACCGACAATCCGCTCAAGCTGTTCATCTGCGATGGGATCCGCTCCTCCTCTCGACATTTTCTCGTGCCTGTAACAAGTCGCAGCAAGATCGAACAACTCGTGCTGCAAGCTCCACTGTACGAACGCCTCATGGCATTGTCGATTATCCCAATCCTTGAGAACCTTCTCCCAAAGCTCCATCGCCGTTTTCTCTTCAGCGCTCTCCGCTTCCTGCCCAAAGGCATCCCGAAACGTCACCCCTACATTGCTGTAAAGTAGCCCACACTTGGGACAACTCTCTGTCTCTTCGTCATTTTGAAACCCACACTTGGGACAGGAACGTCCTGCGGGCTCATCGACTTCGGGAGTTGAATTTTGAACCACAGGCTCATCGACGTCAGGAGCTGACTTTCCAACGACAACAGAAGACGCTTTATCGACATGGTTACCCAGATGAAGCGCAGGTACGCTCTCTGACTCCTTCTGGACAGAAGTCGAGGGATGTATCAATGTTTGTGTCAGGGTATGCTCTGTCGCGTTCTTTGAAGCTTCTGTATCCGTTGGGTAGAACACCTCTTTATCACACTCGTCACAATGTAATGTAAAGCCCTGTTGTGTGGAGTGTGCTCGTGTGAGGGTTGTCAGTTCTTTGCAGAGCGGACACTGGAAGAGGAGCGGACGCGAAGAGGTGGTGGGATGTATCACAGAAGCTCCTTTCGCGCTTTGTGGTGCGTCTCAGGGGATCAGTTGTTTCGCTGTGTACTTTAATTTAAACATCTGCTTGCGGTGTGCAAGAAGGTAACGGATATACGCAAGCGCCTCACCATTTTTTTGGACACTGGTCACACCAGTCACCCCAACAAAACCTTTGATTTTGTGGAGAGCGCGACGAAACGCATCGCGCGTTTTTGGTGGGTTAGGACCTGTCGCAACTTTCATCAACATCCCCATCGTATCGTAGGTATAAGCACTTAAGTGGATGGGGGTTCTGAGCGTGTTCCCAGAGCGCACTTGCTCTGTATAACGCCGTTGATACTGACGGACAAACTGTCGAACAACCTGTCTCCGACTGTTCGGAAAATAGCGAACGCAAAAGATCGCGCCAACGACATGACGAGGTTCACGAGCAAAGATCTTTTCGTTGTTCCACCCGTTGGTCCCGAGTAATTGGACAAACTTAAGTGGTTTGTTTCGCTTGTTGTACAGCTCGATCACCTGCTTCTCCCAAAAACGCCAGTGCAACTTCACTTCGATGTCTTGCTGTGCAAGCGTTGGGGCAATCGTCGCGGCTCTGCGATATGTTTCAGGGATAAAGATCGCATCGAAATCGATGACAGGTAAAAACTGTTTGACGAGCTTTTTGTACAACCTTCTGTACCGGAAACCTTTCAGCCCACGTAGGGGTTTGTAGAGCTTGTAGTACGAAGAGCGTTGCCTCAGGTGCTTTTTACCGACAAGTCTCTCTGCGGCATCGGTGAGGTCAGGACTTCCAGGGGCATAATTTTCGGCACCAACAACCTGGCCACCAAGCCGCTCGATCTCTTTCCAAAAAGATTTGACCTGAATACGTCCGTACGAACTGTCAGGATAAAAGACAGCAAATCGTCGAAGACTCAGTTGTTCGTAAGAGTAACGAGCGATAGCGCGTCCCATACGAGAAAGCGTCAGGTTGTTGCGGAAGACAAATGAACCGATATCGGCGAGTCCTTCTCGGGTTGAGATGGAGAAGAGAGGAATACCGAGTTGCTGAGCTCGGAGCGCAGCGGCTTTGGACGTCCCTTTTGCGAGTGGTCCAAAGATCGCGATGGCTTTGTGTTGGAAGACGAGTTTTCCGACCGCCCGTACAGCCTTTTTGGGATCAGAGCCTGAATCCATATGGATGATACGGACTTTGTTCCCGAGGCCTGCAACAGCCATCTCTATCGCGTTACGGACCCAAGGCCCAATGCGTTGATATCGCCCTGATTGGGGATAAATAGCACCAATCACGGTGGGACGAGGTTGGTCTGCGAGTTTGTACAACGCCGCGTGTAGACCTTTCACCTTGGGATATAACGAAGAACTCTGCTCCAACTCACCAAGGAGCCGACGAAGGATATCCTGACATTGGTTGTATTGTTGGGCGTGGTAGTAACCTCTCGCGAGTCGGTAGCCGATCAGATCAAATGGGAACGTGATTTTTTGGCCGCGTTGGTTAAACAACAGCTGCAGTTTATCGATGGGGACACGACCATCGATCGTGCGTTGGATGCTCTTCTTCATCTCATCCCGTTGTGTTCCGGAGAGATCGACAATGCGAGCAGCCTGCCACTTGAGAAGAGCGACATCGTTGCGACTCATCTTGGCGGCATTGACGAGGTAACCTCGAACATTTCTCTGCTCCGTCGCATCCAGTTTTGGATAGGCTTCTTCTAAAGCCTGTAGTGCATCCTTCCATCGCTGCAATCGATAGAGAGAGACACCGTACATATGAAATGCTTGCGCTCTATCTCCACTAGAGAGCGCGCCACTACGCAAGGCTTCGCCGAGATGAGTGGCGCTATCTTTCCAAGAGGCGCGTTTGTAGGCGAGGAATCCCAGACGAAAGTGAGCCTCATGTGAGACCGCTGTGTTAGGCGTATTTTGAAGCAGTTCTTTCCAGGCGGCCTCCTCGGCCTCCGCTTTCCCATCGCGCTTTGCAGCGCGTGCCCTTTGTAGCGCGTCGGCTTCTTTGGGTTTGAGCACAACGGTCTTGCTTTGACCGTCGGGTTGTTTGACCTTAATTTGCTTGCTAGTCGTCTGGCAGCTCGCGCCAGCCAAACACACCAACACAAACACCAAAGAAATAAAACCTACTCGCGACTTCACTGTTCTGGATCTCCTTCAGCCCGGAAGACACTCACGCGTCAGACTGGAACAAATGTTTTAATTTCTCTAAAAACCCATGTCTTGCAGGCGTCGAACTTTCGCTGGAGCCAGAGCTTTCCTCTTCGAACTCCTCTAGCAGTTCACGTTGCCGTTTGCTCAACTTTGTAGGGACCTCGACCTGCACTTTGACGAGCTGGTCACCCCTTCCATGTCTTTGCAAGCGGGGAAAACCTTTTCGCTTCAAACGGAAGATCGTTTCAGATTGTGTGCCTGCAGGAATCTTCATCGTGATGATACCGTCTAGCGTTGGGACGTCAATACGTGCTCCCAAAGCGGCCTGTGTGAAGGAGATGGGAATCTCACAGATCACATGATCTTCTTCTCTCTCGAAGATGTCGTGATCTTCGACTCGGATCACAACGTAAAGATCACCAGAAGGACCGCCAGCCGGACTCTCTTCGCCCTTTCCACGCATCCTGATCTTCAAGCCGCTGTAAGATCCAGCTGGAATATCGACGACGACCTCGGAGGTCTCTTCGAGCAAACCGTCTCCACCACAATCCTCACAAGGGTTTTCGATGATCTGACCTGATCCGTGGCAGTTGGAGCATGTACGAGCCAGCGTAAAGAACCCTTGTTGGATACGAATCTCGCCTCGCCCGTGACACACGGAGCAAGTTGTGGGTTTCGAACCAGCGGCGGCACCACTCCCATCACAAGTATCACAGGCGACGTGGCGAGGCACCTCAAGGGTCTTTTCGACCCCAAAAGCTGCTTCTTCAAAGGCCACCGGTGCTTCGATAACGATATCACGCCCTCGGGCAGATTGACCGCCCATTCCACCACCAAAGACGCTACCAAAAAACTCGTTGAAGAGATCGTTGATCCCCATCCCGGAGAAATCAAAACCTCCCATTCCGGAGAGGCCTTCATGACCAAATCGGTCGTACTTTTCGCGCCGTTCGTCATCGGAGAGGACAGCGAAGGCTTCGTTGATCTCTTTGAGTTTCTCCTCGGCTTCAGGGTTCCCCTGATTGCGATCCGGGTGGTATTCGAGAGCTTTTTTGCGGTAGGCTTTTTTGATCTCGGCACCGTCAGCACTTTTTTCGACGCCCAGGACCTCATAATAATCACGCTTACTCACCCAACCGACTCCTCTTTCAACATAGCTCTCATAGACAATACATTACTGACATCTCGAAAAGATTGCGAAAAACATGCAGCAATGAATGGGAGCTTCCAATGTCAACCAACACGGTCTGTAGCGAGTGCGTGTGCACAAAAGTGACCACAGACCGACCAAAATATTCTGACACAATCTAATGGATGATGGAGGCGAGTCAACTAAAGAGTTTGGTTTTTTTGCAGGGAGGATGTTTTGGTGTGGGGAAACAAAGCGTCAATACAGGTGTTATCCCTCATTTTCATCGTAGGATAAACCGTACTCTTCATCTTCGTGGTAGGGTTCGTGTTCTGCAGAAGACTGGGAAGCGATGGCGTACATTGCTTCAGCGATGCGGTACGAAGACTCTTCGAGCTGTTGATAGATTGTACGCATGTAATCATAATCATCGACCTGATGTTCAAGCGACTCCTGCGCTTGTTCGAGGTCTTGAATGATCTTGTTGTAGTCTTCAGCCGAGAAGTAATTACCGTAATCTTCGAGCGCCTTGGAGGTCGTGTAGATCAAACCATCAAGGTTGTTGCGCAGCTCAGCGAGCTTCTTCTTGCGACTATCCTCTTGCTCGTAGAGCTCAGATTCACGGATCATCCGCTCAATTTCGCCTTGTGTCAAACCAGAAGACGCGGTGATCTGGATAGACTGCTCTTTTCCAGTCGCGAGGTCTCTTGCAGAGACGTGGACAATCCCGTTAGCGTCGATCTCAAATGTCACGTCGATTTGAGGAACACCACGAGGCGCAGGTGGAATACCGACAAGCTCAAAGCGTCCAAGGCTTCGGTTATCCGAGGCCATTTCACGCTCACCTTGTAAGACGTGAATTTCAACGACACGTTGGTTATCAGCGGCTGTCGAGAAGATCTGTGAACGTCTCGTTGGGACCGTCGTGTTACGATCGATCAGCTTGGTGAACACACCACCGTAGGTCTCAACCCCGAGAGAGAGTGGCGTCACGTCGAGCAGCAGGAGATCTTTGACCTCACCTTTTAGGACACCACCTTGCACAGCGGCACCAATGGCGACGACCTCATCGGGGTTCACACCACGACATGGTTCGCGACCAAAGAACTCACGGACACGTTGTTGCACGAGAGGCATACGCGTCATCCCACCGACGAGGATAACTTCGTCGATATCGTTGATGCTGAGTTTTGCGTCGTTAAGCGCAAATTCACAGGGCTCGAGTGTGGTCTCGATCAGATCGGCGACGAGATTTTCGAGTCTTTTACGTGAGAATCGACAGGAGAAGTGCTTGGGTCCAGAGGCGTCAGCGGTGATGAAGGGGAGGTTGATCTCTGTCTCCATCGAGGAGGAGAGTTCGTGTTTGGCCTTCTCAGCAGCTTCACGCAAGCGTTGAAGCGCCATCTTATCCTGACGCAGGTCGATACCATTTTCGGTCAGGAATTGGTGCGCGAGCTCTTCGACGATACGACGGTCAAAGTCCTCACCCCCGAGATAGGTGTTCCCGTTTGTCGCGAGGACTTCGACAACACCGTCACCAATTTGCAGGATCGAGACATCGAATGTACCTCCACCGAGATCGTAGATGGCGATCTTGGCGTTGGTTTTCTTTTCGAGTCCATAGGCGAGCGCTGCAGCGGTAGGCTCATTGATGATACGCATGACTTCGAGTCCAGCGATTGTGCCAGCATCTTTCGTCGCCTGACGTTGTGCATCATCAAAGTAGGCAGGGACAGTGATCACAGCTTGTGTCACTTTTGCGCCGAGATAATCTTCGGCGGTCTGCTTCATCTTTGTGAGTACCATCGCGCTGATCTCGGGAGGACTGTAGTTGCGTCCACGTACCTGCACCCAGGCATCACCATTGCGGCTCTCTGTGATACGGTAGGGATAGGAATCCACAGCAGATTTAGCTTCATGACTTTGAAAGCGACGACCAATAAGCCGCTTCACGGCATAGATTGTATTTTCTGGGTTGGTGATGGCCTGCCGTTTGGCAATTTGCCCAACCAATCGCTCTCCACTTTCCGTAAACGCAACCATGGAGGGTGTGGTTCGGCTTCCTTCGGCATTCGGGATGACCACTGGCTCACCACCCTCAAGGATGGCAACACAAGAGTTTGTCGTCCCAAGGTCTACACCGATTATCTTACTCATTCTGAAGCTCCCATCTTGCTTTGTGCTTCAACTATTCCAACAAAAGACTCATATCGCATGAAGGATGAGATCAGGATTCTTCGTTTGTATCCACAGACCCTTCGTTTTCTTCTTGACTTGGTGCGCTCTTCTCTTCAGCTGATGAACTCTCATCGACAACCTGCGCGGCTTCTGCAGGTTGAGCAGGTTTGGCCGGCGCTTTCGCGACAACAACACGAGCAGGCCGCAGGAGACGCTCGTGCAATGTGTATCCTGCCTGAAACACTTCGTAGACAGTATCCGGGTCGACTTCATCCGTTTCAACGGTTGAAAGGGCCTCATGGCGGTTATAATCAAAGGGTTGTCCCTTTGCCTCAAACCGTTCGATTCCATGGTTCTTCATGATATCGAGAAACTGTCGAAAGACCATCTCAATACCCTCTCGAACAGAATCGCTGGCATCACCTAGAGTACCCAGTGCACGCTCAAAGTTATCGAAGACCTGAAGCATATCACGAGACAATGTCTCTGCGCCATATTTACGAAGCTCTGATTTTTCTCTCGCGTTACGTTTGCGGAAGTTATCAAAATCAGCATTGAGGCGCACGAATTGCTCGTACATTTCTTTAAATTCTTTTTCTTTCTTTTTATAAGCCTCTTCAGCCTCTGCCAAAGACGCCTTCAACGCGGTCACCTCTTCAGAGTGAACATCCTCATTGACTGTCGGCGTCGGTTCTTTCTCCGGTGCCTTCTCAACGGGGGTCTTCTCGGTCGAGTCTTGTACCTCTTCTTTCTCAGGGCTTTCATCTTTCGCACTGAGGCGACTTTCAAGGGACTCAAGTGCTTCTTGCATCAAAGCATCTGCACCTTCGACTTTGAGGTTGGATTTCTCTTGCTCTTGAGACACGTTGTCATTCTCCTTTTGCCTTTTACATCCGGCTCTTCTTTAGGTAGATGTGTCTACCAAAAAAACACCATATCAAAAAAGAACTCTCAGGACTAGTAAGAATCACCCAAAAGAATAGTTGCTTGTCATCATGACTACAAAATCAGACCCCTACAATAACTATTTTTCGTGGGTTGTAAACCAAGAAAATACCGCCCCACATGACGCGACCTCCTGCACACATGCCCATCAAAGACCCTCTTCATCCAATGACGAGCCAAATGAATTCGATGGTGCGATTGAGACCGAATTGTGATATGAACATCGCGCAAACATATCATCAAGTGCGCGCAGGTAACGAACCTCGGCACTTCAACCATAGTTCGTCCATCAGGGACAGCACTAGTAAGACGAAAGGCTCGACAAATGAAGCGTTTGTGTACGACCGCATGGTTCGCGGCATGGTTTGTTTTGGCTGGCACTGTGGCTCATGCAGAGACCCCAAAGTCCCCCACTCCAACTCCCAAAGTCACCCCCAAAAAGGTTGAAACCAACGCCCCCAAAAAGGTTGAAACCAACGCACCCAAAACAGCGACTCCAGCGCCCAAGAGACGCCCTGCTCCTCGCAAAGCAGCGGGCGCGGCGAGTGACCAAACCAACTTCGTCGACACCAGCCAAAACAAAGCGACAGATCCGTATTGGGATCGTCCCTATCTCGTCGCTGCGTATGCCATTGTCTGGTCACTCTTCTTCATCTATCTCGTCGTACTGCTTCGTCGCATCCGAAGCAACCAGGATGATCTTTCTCGCCTGGAGAAGCGCGTCGAAGAGCTCGTCTCCGAAGAAGGTTGATCTCGGCAGATCAACTCTCCTCTCGCAATCCAAACAACGCTCTTGTGTTCTCCGATGTCTTCGCGACCACTTCCTCCAACGACACTCCTAACAACTTCGCAACAGCCCGTGCGGTCTCCACGACAAATGCGGGCTCATTTCGCTTTCCACGGTGGGGCTTTGGTGCCAAAAATGGCGCATCTGTCTCAACCAAGAGTCGATCCAGAGGGAGCTTTTTAACAACCCGCTTGAGCGACTTTGAAAACGTGACGATCCCTGGAATGGAGAGATAGAATCCCATCTCAAGGCAGCGTTCAGCGAGGTTGGCGCTTCCACTGAAACAGTGGATCACACCACAAAAGGGCTTCCCTTCGCGTACCTCTTCGAGCAGCTCGATCGTCTCCTCTTCTGCGTCTCGTGTGTGGATCACCAACGGCATCCCGGTCCGCATCGACAACCTCGCAAAATGTCGAAACACTCGAAGTTGATCTTCTTTGGGAGAATTCATGTAGAAAAAATCGAGCCCTACTTCACCGATCCCCACGACTTTTGGATGCGAGAGCAGCCCTTCAAGCCCCTCCAGCTCTTCCTCTGTCGCTTCCGCCGCACTATGAGGATGCACACCAACAGCCACAAAGACATTTTGATGCGCTTCAGCGATCGCGATCGCGCGATGGCTGGAGGCGAGGCCACAACCAATTGTGATCATCTGTGAAACCCCACCATCTGCGGCGCGCGCGATCGCTTCATCGCGATCCGCATCAAATGGCTCCATGTCCAAATGCAAATGTGAATCGATCAATGAGACGGACTTCCCCTCATACTCAAATGAAAGAGGCGTACTCTCGGATATCGGTGATTCCATGTCTCTCTCCCTGACATACGTAAAAAAGATAAAAGAATTCCTGGAAACGATCTCGTAAGGACAAAAGTTCAGTTGGATGGGTGTAAAAGACAAACTTGGCGGGTCAAAGGAGCAACAAGAGACAAATCACTTCTCCACTACTTTTTCTTTCGACGCCTTCTGTTTCCTGAGCGACGACGATTTCTCTTCCCCTTTGTCGATTTCGTCTCTTCAGACGCCTCTCCACTTTTCGTTTCTGGTGATGTTTTGCTCTCGGCACTTTGCTCAGGTGCAGCTTGCTTCACCTCTTTTGTCGGGACACTTGTGGCCTTTGGCACAGAAGACTTCTCGACGGATTCTTTTTTGATAGGTGATGTCTCCTCAGCGCTCTGTTTCGGTGCTTCGGAAGAACGTCCCTCTTCGCCAGGTTTGGGACGGCGACGTCTACGACCTCTTCGACGACCACGACCTCGACTCTCAGCGCTCTCTTTCAGCCCCTGCTCTTCCTGTGATGGACTTTCGGGGTTTGGGGGGATAGGCTCACTCGTCGGCTTCTTCACTTCATCGACAGTGGGCTCACCTGGTCCACGTTGTTGCTCTCGACCTTTTCGGGGTTTACGAGGTGGACGCTTCTCCTTCTTCTCGTCGTGAAATGCTCGCTTCTCTTTTTGTGTACGAGAGGACAACTTCCCACGTGGTTCCATCAATGGCTCGATCCCACGACGCGCTTTTTTCTTATGCTTGTTGGCCTCTTGTTCGACCTCTTGGAAGTGCTCCCACATCTTCTCGGCTTGCTCTTCATATCCGGCAAGTTCGGAGAGGTGGAGTTCTTTCTCGACAGGAGGGTCAAGCTCCCAAAATACTAACCTGACGGACTCCCGCAGAGGAAACACCTCTCGCACGCGAGCTTTCCCTTCTGGCATTTGAAGCACGCGTCCAACTTTTGGCAACGCACGTCGTACAGCTTGATACAACTCTTGTTCGTAGGAAAGGCAACACATCAACCGCCCGCATACTCCGGACACTTTTTGGGGGTTGAGGGTGAGATTTTGGTCCTTGGCCATACGAATGGAGACAGGGTTAAAGTTGCGCAAGAAGCGACTACAGCACAACTCCTGTCCGCAAGGTCCGATCCCACCGATCAACTTGGCGCTGTCACGGACACCGATCTGACGCATCTCGATACGCATACGAAAGTGTCTCGCGAGATCACGCACCAGCGAACGGAAATCGATTCGCCCTTCAGCCGAAAAGTAAAAGAGCAGCTTGCTCCCACTGTAGAGATACTCGGCGCGTACAAGCTTCATCGGGAGCTTGTGGACTTCGATACGTTCGCGACAAAAATCGAACGCCTCTGTCTCTTTGCGTCTGTTGGACTCTTGCCTTTGGACGTCCTCAGCGGAAGCTCGTCGCAGGACTTTATTGGGACGAAGGTTAGCAGGTGGTGTAGCCGAGATGTGCTTGATCGACTTCACCATGCCCACGGCCAGACCGTGCTCTGTCTGGACGATGACGAACTCTTCACATTGCAATTCGAGATCACCAGCGTCAAACAAGTACAGCTGCCCTGCGATGCGAAAACACACCTCAACATATTGTTGATTGCTCATGCTGCGCCTCCCAAGGTGAGAAACATTTTCTCAAGCGAAAGGAGCGGTGAAACGTTCCGCGAGAGCGCATACTGCGCGTCCTCTATCGCATGAATCCCTGTGTAGATTTGTTCGGTGGAGATGAGCTGCGCATGTCTTCGTAGCTCGGGGAGACAATCCTGGTTGATCACGTACTGCTCGGCTCCTTCTATTTCTTTCAAAAACATCACATCGCGTAACCACATCCGGATCTGATCGAGATACAATGGAATGTGTGTGCCAGATTGCGCGACCTTTTCGGCCCAGTTCATCGCAAGAGTGACGCCTGTATAAGGTGCATGTAGATCAGGTAAATCCTGTAAAAACTCTCGGCGCTCAGGACCGAGCAGGACCTCGGACATTTGCAGCGCTTTTCCGATGCTACCTTCAGCGATCCCTGCCGCGATTTGGGCCTTGATTGGATCGAGACCATGTGCCTCGACCAACACCTTCTGCAACAGATCCCGCGCGATAGGGACAAAAGACACCCGCTGACACCGCGAGATAATCGTCGGAAGTAGACGGCTCGAAGACTCTCCGAGCAATACGAACAAGTTGTCAGGTGGTGGCTCTTCCAAAATCTTCAAAAATGCGTTGGAGGACTCGATGTTCATGGACTCAACACCGTCCACGATCACCACACGCATCTTTGCCTCGTTGGGAGGAAAACGGACCATGCGCTGCATATGCCGAATCTGTTGGATCTTGATCGTGTTTTTTTCAGGCGCAATCGACCATACGTCGGTGTGGTTATTGTGCAAGATTTTTCGACAAGAAGGGCATATCTCACACGGCTCGACGTCTGAGCGTTCACCTTCACAATTGAGCAACCGGGCGAGCGTCAGCGCGGTCTTGCGCTTTCCGATCCCAGAAGGTCCAACAAACAAGTAAGCGTTGGGGACACGACCGTGGGTATATGCTCTCTTGAGATCCCCAATCGCCCTCGTCTGACCAACTATATCTGAAAAGCCCATCCAAACCTCTTCCTCAGACACCAGGAAAATGACACTTTCTCACGCCATGTATGAAAGTCATGGGTGCCAAAGTCAACCTATAACGCAAGACACATCAAATCAGCACACGCAAACACAGCCTCCTCAGAGGCCTCTGTATCGAGCTGACGAAGTGCAGTCAGCGTCTCTTTGACGCGATCTTGCACCTGCTCATCATGTGCGCCAGGATCGTGATGCGTAATGCCCAACTTGCGACACCCACCTTTCACCATCAACCCAGCACAATAATCGGGCGTACCGTGGCCAAACCCCTTTGTCTGCGTGTCATAGCGTTCACGTGAGTACTGACAATCTTGTACGAGCAGATCCGCTCCAGAGACGTGAGACAACAGCTCTGTTGGGTAACCATCGGTGTTCTCGTGATCTGTCAAGAACACAAAGACCTTCCCAGATGAACGCTCTTCGAATCGATAAGAGATGGTCATTTGTGGATGATTGGTCCTCCACATCTTGATCACCAGACACTCATCAAGTGGCAGGTCACGCTCTCCGAGCGTCCAGACATCAGCCTGCTCCATCTCCTCCAACATCTCTTGTGAGATCGACGTCAGTCCGACGTCCGGATGGCAAATCAAGACTTGGTCTGTGCAACTCTTGATGTTGTGGCAGTCAAAGCGCTCTTGCACAAAGCCAAAGTCCACAGGAAAGAAAGGCGCCCTCATCAAGTGACGAAAGACACCTTCTGGTCCGAGATCATCTTCACATGGTCCCCACACGTTGAGCCGGGCACTAGGGATGAATGTGTGGGGTGCAAGGCAAAGGCCTTGGGTGTGATCATGATGCCAGTGGGAAAAAAGCAATGAAATATTGAAGATACCTTCTTTGAGCAAGTCGCCGCACAACGGAACGTATCCAGAGCCGGCGTCGACCACCAGCGCCATCCCCTCGGGTAAAGCAGCTGACTCGACGCGCAAGCAAGTCGTATTTCCACCGTGCTGCTGGACGTCTGGTCTGGATACAGGGATCGAACCTCTGGTACCGTATAGTGTGATCTTCAAATCTGGCCTCCCTGTCAGGATCACGATGTTCAAATACTCGATCATCAAATCGAGTCCATAGTGCTATGTATTATCGCAAAAAGATACGAAGTGTAAACAACAGTGTATCCCCACCCCTCAAATCTTTCACCTTTTTGGCTTCACCTTCCGAAACAATTTCTGCCACTGCACACGATGTGTCGGAGTACGGAGCAGAGAATTGTCCAACGAAAAGATCTCTTGCCTCGAAATCTCGACGTGAGGTGTAAAAAGCTGCTGATGGATCTCTGTGTTTACCCGCAACCAAAATGCTTTGTCCTTCTCCTTGGCTTTTTGCAACACCTGCACCCGCGAGAGCACATTCCCTCCCCCACCTGTGAGCACCACTTGGACGAGCTTTCCTTTGGCATGTAGACGCAAAGAGAACCCCTGCGCAAGTGACGAAAATCGAGGGGAACGCAGCAACTGCCGCTTCAAAAAGTCCGCTCGATCACCAGAGGTGCTGATCTTCACAGGCAGAGAGAGACGCAAGAGCCGGAAAAAAGAACCGTCTTGATGAAGCACGCGAGCGTATGCGCGGCGCATCTTCTCGTGGTCTCCCTGCTCCAGATACACCTGTCCTTGCAACATAAACATCCGCAATCGCAGCGGCCGCAGTTGCTTGGGGAGCGCGAGCAGCGCTCTTCGACTCAAACGCAACGCCTCCTTTGACTTCCCCTGCTTGAGCGCCGCTTCTGCGTCGAGAACACGCAACATCGCCCCCATCGTCGCAGGCGCGCCGCTCTCCTTTTGCCTGATCTCCGAGAGCACCTTGCGAATGATCGCTGGCCCCATCAACGCGATCAGATCATGTGTCATCCTGTATGGAATCGTCATCCCACCTGAACGATACGGAGAGAGCGTATCGTACAAAAACGTCCCCTTCGCCAAAGTCCGTCTGATCTGCGAGCTCTCTCTCCATATCGCGATGGACATCCATCGCTCACGAAACCATCGACCCATCCGACCAAAGAAGCTATATGTCGCGGCCCTCTCTCTCATCTGTTCGAGGCTCAGCAACCGCGCACGTCGACGGACCAATCTCGCACCAGCGACCTGTTGCTCCACCTTCGCGCTCGTGTGACCGTGCCTGTCTGGACGATCTTTGATCCTGGAGAGGGCTTTCAACGCCAACTTTGCCTGCCCAATCGTGACGAAGAAATTCGCCTGGTTCATCTGATTGCTCGCAAATAACGACTCGGAGAGCTTGGGAGCCTGACGCAAAAACCACAATCTCGCACGCTTCAACGCATTCCAAGCATCGTTGAACCGACCCTGATCGAGATACATTGTGACCAACATCTCCCAAGGATTACCGTGCATTGAGCGATGGAAAAAACGTGTCCCACTGAGCGCGTACTGCTCCGCTGGCTCAAACTGAAAGACGGAGAGATATGCCTCCGCGAGATTCGTCATGTGGATAGTGCGCTCGTAGGTCGAAGACTTGCGAAGATCAAATTGCACCGCTTTTTTGCAGAACTTCAACGATTGCGCGCGATGCCCTTCTTCGTATGAGATCGCACACAAAGCATTGAGCGCCGAGCTCATGTACTTCTTCTGCTTGAGATATCGTTTGGCTAGTTTGTTCGCGGCCTTGTAACGGCGCAACTTCATCAAAATCCAGGGCAACAGATCTTCGAGCTTGTGTTTTGGGTGCATCTTGTCGTGGTAAGCGATCAACTTCATCGCCTTTTTGTCCCGACCAAGTTGGCGCAATAAGCTGATCCACTCGTGTAAAAACATTCGATGTGTAAAACTCGGCATCTTCGGGCCAAGCCTCTTTGAAATGCTCTTCCAGCTGCGCTTGACATACCACAGCGCCTTCATCAGCTCGCCCTCTGCGTGACGGTGTACACAAGCCATCACGAAATGGGCGACATACCCTTGTGGATCTTTCGCCAACATCTTCTCAGCCGTCGTCCGCGCCTCCGTGTACTTACCGATCTTATAGAGGTAAATACTTCTCCTCTCCTCTGGAGTCAGCTGGTGTACTCTCGACGCAAACATCCCCACCATCGAGTAACACGCCCTCACCTCCCCCACCCCGACACACAATCCCCCACAGAGCACAACAAAGGCTATGAGTGATCGAAAAAATCGAGCATATGGACTAAAAAACATATGGACATCACGTGTCATTGTTTGAAGACTAGGACACATTCTCTTGCTCCTCCCGTCTACGAAACACCCCTGTTGCGCTCACAAAGAGACCAGCCAACCACAACCCCCCACGACGCAATGTTCTCCATAACCACGGAGGATGCGTCCTCCAAGACTGAAAGATATGTAACGACCATGAGATAGGATCAAGTGCCGCCAAGAACCTTCGAGATGTCGGTCTCATCTGTGAATATTCGTTGAGTAAGGTGCGCTCATGCCCCTTGCGAAATTGCAAGTGCTCCAAAGAAGACCCCAGACGGAGCGCGGTCATCCGATTCACCATCGCCCTCATCGAGGGGATCTCTTCGGACATCCTCAACGCAAAGTGGCCGGGTGTTTCACCAAATTCGCGACGCAGCCCCAGCTCGGAGAGCCGATCCTCCATCCCGCGATAAAACAGAAAGAGGCGCTTTGGATGAGCGGCCCAACGGTAAGCATTGCGTCGCCAATACTTCAACGCATATAACGCCACAAACGCCCCGAGCAAAAACCACCACACAAAACCGGACCACATACTCCACGAGTTTGCGGCGGATTTCGCCTTCTTCTTCTGTTGTTTTTGGGAGCGCTTTTGTCGCCAAGACTGCTTCTTACGTGCGAGATTGGCCATCATCTGACGGAGCTTGGGATCAGGCGGCGGGATCTGTTGATCGAGGCTACGACGTGGATAGATATCGAAGACCACCCACCCAGCCCCCTGCACAAAGACCTCTGGCCACGCGTGCGCTTCGGCTTCACGCACGAGCATCGATGAACTTGTCCCCTTGTGACGAAGAGGCACTGCATACCCTTCTGCCATCCTCGCCGGAACACCTGCCAAACGCATCAAATACACAGCCGCGTGGGAAAAATGAACACAGTACCCAATCCGCGTGTTGAACAAGAAGTGTGCGACGAGATCACGTGTCCCTCTCGGAGTCTTGATCGACAAAGAATACGTCGCGTTGCGTTCCAACCACAACTTGATCATGTAGGCTTTCGCCATCAGATCATTGCGATAAGGTGTCTTCGCAAGTGGCGCGAGGATCGTCTTCAGCAACGCTTTATAACGTTTATCCTCCGGCGCCTTCGTATAAAAAGAACGCAGCCCCGAAGACCATTTGGGATCACCAACCTTGTCTTTCAACTTGATCTTGCCTGTCCACACCTGCGAGTCCACTTGATAGCTGCGCAAAAATAAACGCCTGTTCGGGTTAGGCAGCCCCTTGAACACACGTGGATGGACCAACCCAAATGGGCTGACGTGTTCGCTTAACAATGAAATACGTGTGCGAACTAAACGACGGGTCCCTGGCATGGGAGGGATCTTTAGAGAGACCCCTGTCGCCGGAAAGTGATCGAGCATCTCTTTGTCCGCATCGCTGCGAATGGCCTGTTTGAGCCGAATGCCGTTGTAACGACTCAATGTGCGCTGACGAAAGTAAAAGATCTTGTTGGGTGGTTTGAAATCGTGCTCAAACAGCACAATCGCGACAGGTCGCTGACGCCCAGAAGATGGTGGAGGTGGACGAAAAGACATGTGGTTTTGGTTGTCATTTTGTTGGCTCTGCCCACGTCCTCCAGCGCCTCCCCCACGAAGCGCACGCAGCACCGAAGGATTCGAAGACAACAGAAAGAACCCTGAGAACAACAACGTCAACAACGCCAACGCACCAAAGAACTGCGTGGATTTGCGCAGCCGAAGCAAGCCAACCGCCAAAAAGATCGCGCCGAGTAACCCAAACATCATCAGGTACCAGATCGGATCCTGCCCCTCTTCAATCGCCCAATCTGCCAACCACTGTGGACGGTGAAGGTTCCCCTCACGGTGAGAAGCGAGCAACGACGCCGCAGCCATCAGCGGCAACAACAGCTCAAACAGCACCAGCGAAGGGTGTCGAGCAGACGACGCACGCAGCAACGAAATGATCCCCAGTGAACCGAGCCACCAACGCAGCCCTTCAGAGAGCGACAGAGACAATGAGATCCCAAGCAGATCGACTGGAACACTCCAACTCACGAGCACGTTACAGCACGCAAGGCCGAGCAACACGCCAAGCAACATCAAGAGCGCCATCAACCAAAGACGCAACCGCGAACGAGACAGGTATTCACCAAAGAAGACCCCCATCGCCGCACCAAGCGCACCACTGAAACAACCAACTGTCGTCGTGAGCCCCCAGCCAATCGCAAACACAGCGCTTGCCATCAACACAACACGGACGAACAAAACCAGACGCTCCGCGCCTGCCCTCGTCGCCTTTTCAGGAAACAAACGCATCTTCTCCGTCCAACTTCTCATCGCTCGCTCCTGTTGTGTGGCTCTTGTTGTGTGGAAAAAGCAGAGGCTTCACGGATCAAGATCGACACAGGCTCCGCTGTATCCATCCCTTTGACGCCCATTCTTCGGCTTGCTGAGGTGCTTATCTGTTCACCCTCACGGTGGAGATTTTGAAGCTGTAATCCATCCCTCATCAATTGCTGCAAAGAACGCCAAAGAGCCGGACCAGAAACTTTCTCCTCCGGAACTTTGCGCAAAAACAGACGGACCCAAAGAGGTTCACTCGCCACGTTGCTCTCGGATGCTTTGTGTTCCTTCTCGCTCGCCAAGACCAAACTCGTGACCGCAGCATATCGCTGCAATGTCGGCATCGCCCGCGACAACCACGCCTCCAGATTTCCAGACGCAAACAACACCAATCGATGCTGTTGTGGACGAAAACGCACATTCTCCAGGAAAGATGCGAGACCGCCATCTTCAGGCTCTGTATCCCTTCCTGAGAGACACAGAAAACGATGGGCTGTTGCAAGCTCGTCAGCATATCCTTCACAGTGATCAGCAGAGAAGAACCATTTGCTCCCCAAGCCACCACGCTCAAGAGCCCACCGCGCGACCTCTGCTGCGAACTCGTCTTCCTCATCACAGAGGAGATATGCGATCACCTGTTTGTCGTAGACCGCCGCAGGTTCAGGGATACGAATGACGGGCTCAGATGTCTTGGCGAAGAGCTTCCAGTGGATGTAGCGCACGGGATCACCGGGGATGTATTTTCTCGTGTCCACCCGATCCCCGACACGAGGACGTGAGGGCACAAACTTCCCGTCACCGTCGATCAACGCCCTGATCAGGGAGGGAGGATGTTCATGAATCCCCGGCAAGATCTTGCACTCGCGCTTTTGATGATACTCCCAGCGACACTCCGCGAGCCCGAACAGATCACGGACCACAAACACACGCACGATCTCCTGCGTGTATCTCCGGCGGGAGAATCGCACGGACTCCGTGCGCCCCACAGGAGTGTCGACGATGTCGATGGTAGCGGCCTTGTCCTCCCAGTCGATCATAAAATCCAAAAAAGGCAGCCACAGACGAGGGATGTAAAAATCACTCAGCAGCGGTTTGGCTGTCTCGCCTTTCAAGGGATCAGTGTGTTGAAGGACATTCTTACGGCGGATACGCCAATCGAAGAGCAAAAAGGTCATCCCAACAGAGAGCGAGCTGAGACCCGCCAGGACGATGCCAAAGACCCCAACAACGAGCAAAATCCAGTCCGCAGAAAGTCTCCCATAAAAGCGAAACAATGTGACACTCGCGAGGATCAAGAACAGCCCACGCGCAGAGATCGGCAACCATCCTAAGAGACGACGCAGAAAGGAGAAGAGACGCCCAAAAAGGCCGGGGGTTTGTTTGGCAGGAGAGAGAGGTGTTGATTCATGCATGAGAGAGCAGCGCCTGTACGAGATCTTCCATGGGTCCACGGACGACTTCGCGGTAAATCGCCTCATCATCGGGACTTCCAGGCGCGCGCTCCATCCTGTGACAGAACAAGAACGGTCCAAGCACACGTAGATCTTCAGCGTCGACGTAATCTCGACCATGTATCGCAGCGCGCGCCTGCATCGCGGGTAAGGCCATCACAAGACTTCGAGTCGAGATCCCCTGCAAGATCCGCTCATCGGCGCGGATCGCCTCAGCGATATCCACAAGAGTTCTCCTGATCATGGGTGATACGTCGACATGGCGGACGATCGATTGACGACATGCGATGATCTGATCACGGCTGACCAGTCCCAACGCCGGGGGCTTCAACTTGGCCTTCTGAAATTGCCGTTCGAGCACTTCAAGTTCGGCCTCTCTGTTGATGTAATCCATGCGGATTTTAAACAAGAAACGGTCGAGTTGTGGTGTCGGGAGAGGATAGGTACCGGTCACATCGAGCGGGTTTTGGGTGGCAATGACAAAGAACAGATCATCCAGCGCGTAACGCTTGCCGTCCGCGGTGACCTGCTTCTCCCCCATCGCTTCGAGCATCGCGGCCTGTACTTTTGGTGGTGTACGGTTAATCTCGTCGGCCAGCACGACGTGAGAAAAGATCGGCCCTGGCGCAAAATTGAACGTATTCTCTTTCGGCGAGAAGATCGAAACCCCCGTGATATCAGAGGGCAACAGGTCAGGCGTAAATTGAATACGGCGGAAAGTAGAGAGCGCCTCATGTGTACTCTCTATCGCGTTACCGAGCGCTTTGGCCAATGTGGTCTTCCCGCTCCCAGGGTAGTCTTCGAGCAAGACATGACCGTCCGCCAAGAGTCCGATCATCACGAGCTCAATGACAGCGTCTCGCCCGACGATCGCCTGACGAAGATGTGCGCCAATCCCACCGACGACTTCGCGCGTCAACTTCAGCATCTCATTTACACCGCCAGTCACTTCCGTTTCATTTGTTTCCACGCCAGCTTCTCCTTCGTTGGGTTGATTGTGTCTTTGTGTAACACAATATGAGATGCTGTTATGCCCACAGTCAAGAAGTCATCAACGATCCAATGTAGGAGAAAGATGTCGACAGGCGGTCGCCTGTCCAAAGGCAGGAGGGAAAGAGATCAGCCGATAGGTTCCGTCTCAACATCAGCCGCCGCCATCTCAGCCGCCGCTTCAAGCTCTGGGTGATATTCGATGGGTTCGACGTAAACGTCTTCGCCGGGTGCAAGTGTTGGTGGGATGTATTCTTTGCTGGTCTCGCGAATCAGCTCGCCCTCTTCCTCTTTTGTGGGGAGTGGCTTTGTGTAACAAGCCAGGATGCGGTCTCTCTTCGCGTAATCCGTCAACATCTGCGCCTGCGCAAAACCCTCTGCGTGCTCACCCACAGCGAGCGCTTCCACACCCTGATCACTGCCAATCTCACAAAGCAACGCACCACCATCCTCCAGAAATGACGGAGCCTGTGCGACGATCTGACGGACGTAATCCAACCCATCTTCTCCACCATCAAGTGCAGAAGCCGGCTCAAAATCGCGCACCTCTCTTTGCAAGGTCAACATGTCTTTGCTTTTGATGTATGGAGGATTTGAGACGATCAGCGAGAAGCTCATCCCTTCAACAGGCGAGAACAGGTCGCCATGATGAAGTGTTATCTGAGACGAGAAGCCAAGGTCTTCGACGTTTTTGGTTGCGACCGCGAGTGCGTCTTCGGAGAGATCGACGGCGTGGATCTTGGCGTCAGGAAACTCTTTGGCGAGCGCGCAAGCGATGGTACCTGAGCCCGTTCCAATATCCAGAAAGACACCATCTTTTGGGATCACACCTTGTTTGGCGAGTTTGAGGACCTCTTCGATCATACACTCCGTATCAGGACGTGGGATCAACACGGAAGGATTGACCGTAAATGTCATCGACCAAAACTCTTGATCGCCCAAGATGTACTGTGTGGGTTCGCCTTGTACACGTCGCTTGAGCAGCGCTTTGTATGCTGCCAGCTCCTCCTGGGCCATCGGCTTATCAAATTGAATGTAGAGTTGAATTTTGGACAACTCCAGGGCATGTGCGAGCAACAACTCTGCCGTCAAACGCGGCGCATCAACGTTGTGCTTTTCCATGTACCCGACGCTCCAATCGAGGAGCTTTTTGATGGTCCAGATATCGTCTTGTGCAGCCATAATCACCTCATCAACGAAGGCATCTTCGCGGTGGATAGAAGAATTTATTGCTCTTGAAGTGCCTGCGCTTGCATCGCAGCGATCAACGGATCGATGACCTCTTCAAGGGCACCTGAGAGGACCTGATCGAGCTTGTAAAGGGTCAGGTTGATGCGGTGATCTGAGACACGACTCTGTGGGAAGTTGTACGTCCGGATCTTCTCCGAACGGTCTCCTGAGCCGACCTGTGAGCGACGCATTTCACTCTCTTTCGCGTGTTTTTCCGCGAGCATACGTTCGTACAAACGCGAACGCAAGACCTTCATCGCCTTGGCTTTGTTTTTATGCTGTGACTTCTCGTCCTGACACTGCACAACAAGACCAGTCGGAAGGTGCGTAATGCGGACGGCGGAGTCCGTCGTGTTGACGCTCTGTCCACCAGGACCACTCGCCCGGTACACGTCGAAACGCAGTTCTTTTTCGTCGATCTGAAGGTCGACTTCATCAGCTTCAGGTAGGACCGCGACGGTCACAGCAGAGGTGTGCACACGACCTTGTGTCTCCGTCGCGGGGACACGTTGAACGCGGTGGACACCACTCTCAAACTTCAGCTTGGAGTAGACTCTGTCACCGTTGATCTGCGCGATGACTTCCTTCAGACCACCGAGGCCGGTCTCACTCTTCGACATGATCTCGACGTTCCAAGAGCTCTTCTCAGCATATCGCATGTACATACGAAAGAGTTCCTCTGCAAACAACGCGGCCTCATCGCCACCTGTCCCCGCACGGATCTCCAGAATGACGTTGCGTTCGTCGTTGGGGTCTTTGGGCAGCAACAGGACTTGTAGCTTGACCTCTAACTCTTCGACGAGGTTTTTCTGTTCGTTGAGATCTTCTTTGACGAGCGCGCGCATGTCTTCATCTTCTTCGATGGACAGCATCTCTTCGTTGTCTTTGACGGCTTGCGCCGCGGTCTTGTACTCTTGGTATGCGAGGTAGATGTCACGCAGCTCTGCGTGCTCTTTTGTCAGCGCGAGAAATTTCTTTTGGTCGCCAAAGATCTCCGGGTTGGACAATTGCATCTCCAGCCCGTGGTACTTCTCCTCCAAAGCGTCCAATTTCGAAGTCAAAAGGGATGTATTCATGACAAAGCTCCGATTGTTCCGGCTGGTATTTGGGATTCTACGAGATACGCAGTGTGGACGGCGATCGCAGAAAGGAGTCCATTCATAGATAGACCAGCGCAGGAAAAAATGACTATGTTTTCACTTGGGATGTATGGATAAGAATGGAACGAAGACATGTGATTCATGGCAGCGCATGTCTCACAGTGTCATATGGGAGGAGAGAACAGGGTGGCTAGTTTTCTTTTTTGTAACGACGGCGGAACTTCTCGATACGTCCAGCGGCGTCGACGAGGCGCATACTACCGTCACCTGTGTAGTAGGGGTGGCAGGCAGCGCAGATCTCGATTTTGTAGCTGCCACGTGTGGAGCGTGTGTTGTACACAGCACCACAAGCGCAAGAAATTTCTGCTTCTTTGTAATCTGGGTGGATATCGGCTCTCATTATCACGTCCTCTATGTTTGTCAAAGACTTATGATTCAATTCATTTTTTTCATTATCTCGGACCTTTAAGGTCCATGTCCGACACAAAAAAAGGTGTCAGGGCGAGTAAATATAACCGTTTTCAGAAAAAGATCAAGCAAAAAACAAATTCAGCCCACATTCCAACGCTCTCTCCGAAAGATGACGATAATCATGGCAATTCTGTGACGACATCCCTACATTGTCAAAAGTAGAACCCAATTCATGCTGTACATATCCTGGGAACACACTGCACATGAACGAAGACAGATTTGCAACCATACGCAGCTTGCTCGGCTCTCCTTCCCGACAACACTGGGAAACACTCATCGCGCTGTTCGAACAATGGCCCCCCTCTTCAGAGCGCCAATCTGCTCTCCAATACGCACGTGAACACCTCCGCTCCTGGCCTGGTCACATTCCCTCCATCCGCCTGAGCACAGAAGTCCTCAAACACCTCCCCCCCGATGATCCAGCGCTCTATCTGGCCAAAAGGTTTGACTTCTCAAGCGAAGACATCATTGATCTAGGATTCCAAACAGAAGAAAAACTGCTCAACTGTCGCGAGCTGACCTTCGCCAACGGCCAACTTGACGAAGACGATGTCAAAGCCCTCGCCCTCTCTCCTCTCCTCACCAATCTCCGCCACCTCAACCTGAGCAATGCCCTCTCTGACCCCGAAGAACTCTCCATCTTCGCAGAGAGTCCGTGGTTTCCTCACCTCACAACACTTATCCTCGAAGAGCTCCACATCGGCGCGGAACACATCATCCCACTCACCGAATCTATCCAACCCGGCTCACTCCAACACCTCTCCCTTAAAGGTAACGAGCTGAGCAACTTTGTCATCGACCTACTCGAACAAGGGCATTGGCTCGACAACATTAAACATATCGACATCTCAGATAATTACATCGATGAAGATGGCTTCGCACACCTCTTCAGGCTCCTACCTGAAACTGTCGAACATCTCGCCCTTCACGACTCAGAAGATCTCGACGGATGTCTGTCCATCAAGCCGCTCATGCAATCGAACAAGTTCCGCGCATTGCGCACCCTGGACATCAGCCGCTCGTCCATCAACGACAAAGAACTCAAACAACTGTTCCACACATCCTCGCTACCATCCCTTCGCAATTTGCTCATCGAAGAGATGGTTGAGGCCGAACATATCTTCCGCTCAGCCAAAGGTGCGCCACTGTTCTCCCAACTGGAGGCGCTTCACATGGGCGCAAACGAATTCCAACACAGGGCGCTACACCGCTTCTTTCGAGAGACTGACTTCTCCAACCTGAAGAAGCTGCACATGCTCTACATCGTCCTCTACGAGAAAGATATCCAGGCCTTACAACAAAATGAAACCCTCGCGTCACTGCGCTCATTGAACTTGATGCTCGGTGGTCTTGTCCCTGAACGACTCGCTCAATGTAAAGGAGAGCCGCTGTTTGAGCAGTTGACGACGCTTGATCTTTCGTTTAATCCACTCGGCCCCGAAGGACTCGCGCTCCTTCCCGATGTCTTCTCACTCCACACACTCGAAGAACTCCACCTTCACGGCTGCGCCCTTCATGGGTTGCGAGGCTTTGACCAGTTTATCGATGAGAAGAAGTCCGCGCTCAAAAAACTCATCCTCTCAAGAAATGCCCTTCAGCTCGACGGCGTAGAATATCTGTGCAAATCGCCCATTCTCCCTCAACTCGAATACCTCGACCTCTCCAACACACAGATGAGCGAAGAGGCGCTTCATCATCTCATCCGCCATGGACAATTTGATCAGCTCAGGACACTTCATCTGGCCAACAACGGGCTGCCGTTCTTTTTGGTCCGTGAGTTGTTGGAGAAGGGACACCTACCAAATCTTCGTGTGCTCGACTGGAGCGAGGAAGGTTATGTTCCCGAGAACGATCTCGAGACCATCGACACGATACACTTTTTGGATGAATGGGGTGCGCAATCTCGCCTGCGTGTCGTGCGTATTGGTGACAAAAAAGATGTCTTGATGGGAGAGTACGAGTTACCCAAGCATATCTGCCTCGAAGACCTCGACTGGAATAACCCCTACGATTGGTACGATGAGCAGTGGCTGGAGTTGCAGTGGACGCAGATGTGAGAGAGAAACAAAGAGGGTATCATGATGATCAGTTCCAGGTTCGCTTCAAGGCTTTTTGAATGCGTTTGTAGCGTGTCCTGATCCAGGGGATGCGGCGTTTGAGTTTGGAAGCGATTTTGGAGAGTTTGACCTTGCGAGGATCGGCAGGTGTGATGATCACAGAGATCTTTCTCATCCCAACATCGGCGCCCAAAACGAATAACTCCTCGATCGCTGTGTCACCAATCGCGATACAGCCGATGGAGACTTGGTTCCCGTGAATCATGATATCACTCCCAAGTCCACGACGTTTATCTCTTCGTCCTTGTAAACGATCGCGATAACTTGGGTAATTGAGTCGCAGCGCGAGATGAAATTGACTGTTGGGGTGGAGATAATTGACGCGATAGATGCCTTCGGGGACCTGCATGTCACCCTCTCTCAACTTCGGTCCATCATCGCCACTCGCCGCGAGGACAGGATAGCTACGGACGAGTTTCCATTTTCCTCGGCGTGCTCTCGCGTACAGTTCCAAACGCTTCTCTCGCTTAAAGCCAACAAGCCTCATGGCATGGGGAGGATAAGCGACCTTTGCCTTCTTGAAGTAGGGTGCAAGGCGGCGACGTGCGGACTTTCCGTACTGCTTCACGCGATAACGAAGGGACTTTTTGCCCCAGGCACGTCGAACGCCCGGAATCTTGCCGACAACGCGCTTGGCCTGGATCGCGGCTTTGACCGTTTGGCGTTGCATCCACCTCGGCGCGAGTAAAGCCAACGCAGCCACACATGCGAGCACTGTGAGCAACCCTATCCTGATGAGCATTTTGTTTGACATTCTTCCTCCTCTATCCAGCCATCCATTTGGCGATCGAAGACACCAGGTCTACCTACAAAATCAATGTGAAGAAAAAATGAAGAGATTGAACTTTTTCCGAGAAAGATCCGTATAAAGTCATCGGGGCAGATCTTTTGTATGTCTCACTTTCCACAACCATGAACTTATCATCGATCTGCCTACACCCATTCTTTTGCTCCCAGAGGAGCCCCCAACACTCTCACACAGGAGGTGTCTATGACTGTCTCTGCTATCAACACACAAGCGATTGTAAAAGCGCGGGCCTGTCGGAAACACTTCGGGTCTTTGTGTTAACAGCTTTGGTCTCGATGTCCATCTTCGCACATCATGCCTTCTCTTCATCTTCACCACGTCGATGAAGTCCCACTGCTGTATTCCACACAAAGAATCACACTCCTGATACGCACATCCACCGACACGCGCGCCTCTTCCAATCCACTATTTTCCTTTTCTCCATCACATGTTATCTAGCTATTTGGGCCTCTCCAAAAAACCAACGATTGGCCTTCTACACATGATGTCCGTTTGCGGACAATAGAGGAATAAGACATTGGAAACAGCCATTCAAAAGATGCGAATTTTCGGTTGGGACACACACTTCGAAGGCTTGAAAGCCTCAGCAAACACACAACACGGTCGGATCATCGAGGAGCACAGAGGTCTTTACAAACTCTGGACCCCAGAAGGCGAATGTCACGCCGAACTCCCCGGCCGCTTTCTCCATGACGCACACCAACGAGAAGATTTCCCAGCTGTCGGCGATTGGATCGCCTACCAACGCTCCCCCCAAGATGAACGCGCACAGATCACTTCACTCCTCCCCAGAAAAAGCAAACTCTCAAGACAGGCCGCCGGCCAAAAAACACAAGAACAGATCATCGCCGCCAACATCGACTACGTCTTCCTCGTCAGCTCGCTCAACGAAGACCTCAACATCAGACGTCTCGAACGCTACCTCCTCATGGCGTGGGAGAGTGGCGCACAACCCAGGATCGTCCTGACCAAATCTGATCTCTGTGAAGACCCAGCGCCCATCATCGAAGCCATCGAACCTATCGCGTGGGGCGTTCCCATCTTTACACTGAGCGCCCTCGACGGTGAAGGGATCGAACCTCTGAAGGAAGCCATCCCAGAAGGAAAAACGGCCGTATTCGTCGGTTCATCAGGTGTCGGGAAGTCAACCCTGCTCAACGCCTTGCTCGGCGAACAACGACAAAAAACCCGAGAAGTTCGCGATATCTTAAGCAAAGGAAAGCACACAACGACCTCACGTTCACTCTTCCAGATCCCCGGCGCAGGGATGGTGATCGACACACCAGGGATGAGGGAGTTGCAGCTTTGGGATGGGCAGGGGCAGCTCGATCACACCTTCGAGGACATCAAGGCGTTTGAGGGGGCGTGTCGTTTTCGCGATTGCCAACACGAAAATGAACCGGGTTGTGCGATCCAGCAAGCGATCGACGATGGTGAGCTGACGATGGAGCGTTACCAGAGCTACTTAAAGCTTCAGCGGGAGCTGGCGTATCAGGAGCGAAAACAAGACGTCGCCGCACAACAAGATACAAAAAAACGCTGGAAACAGATCACCGTACAGATGAGACAACGCTACAAGGTACAAAAGAACCACAAATCCCACTCCTGATCCCAAGTTTCAACAATTCCTTGCAGAAGTCCCCAAATCCATTACCATACCCCCTTTATAATGAATGGCCACTCTGCCATTTTCATGATCCTTTGGTCCATATTCGCAACACACAGGGGTGAAGCGTGCTCGTTTTCAAGCCGGAAAAATCGCTCATTTACTCTTCCAAGGACGAAGAAGCCAATAACTTCTCACATCTCGTCGACGCCTACGCGCCGCCGAACCTGACGGCCAGTGACCTCGATCTCTACCCACCTGAGGCGGGTAAGTGGAGCGATGAAGAGATCGAGATGAATTTCTATGAGAAGTTCTTCCTCGATAAAGGGTACGACCCCTACCCCGTCCAGGAAGAAGCCTTTGAGCGCATCTTCAAGCGCGAAAATGTCCTCGTGACAGTCCCTACAGGGACTGGTAAGACGATGATCGCGAAGGCCGGCCTGCACAAAGCTCTCTACTCCAACCAGACCGCGATCTTCACCACCCCTCTTCGCGCACTCACCGAAGAAAAATACCGCGAATTATGTGACGACTTTGGCGCAAAATACGTCGGCTTCGCGACGGGCGATTACAAAGTCAATGCGCACGCCCCTATCCAGGTCATGGTCGCCGAGATCCTATGGAACAGGATCTTCAGTGACCCTCTCAATCGCCCCGCTGATATCGTCATCATGGACGAAGGTCACTACTTCAACTCTCCCGACCGTGGCTACGTCTGGGAACAATCGATCATTGGCCTTCCCCCCGCCACACAGCTCGTCGTCCTCTCCGCCACGATCGGAAACCCCAAACAATTTTGCCAGTGGTGCTATACCGTTCGACGCGAACCGATGGAGCTTGTACAGTCCTTCATCAGACGTATCCCTCTCGAACACAGGTACGAAGAAAAGTATCTCGTTGAGGTCGTCAAAGAACTCTACGAGAATGGCGAATATCCCATGATCATCTTCACCTTTGGACGGCAGCTTTGCTTTGAACGTGCTCGCCTACTCAAAAGTTGTCGGAAATTCACGAGCAAAGAAGAGCAAGAAGAGATCAAAAAACGCATCGATCCGATTCTCCTACCACAAGGTATCGGCGAGCAGATGCGCTCGCTGTTGATGCACGGTATCGGCATCCACCACGCAGGGATTCTCCCGGCGTACAAACGACTCGTCGAAGAGTTGACCCTGGAGCGCCTGCTCAAAGTTGTCGTCAGCACGGAGACAATCTCAGCGGGGATCAACCTCCCAGCAAAGCGCGTGATCTTTCCGGAGTTGCGCAAATACATCCGGCGCAAAGCTCGCATCCTTCTCCCCGCAGAATATCACCAAATGGCCGGTCGTGCAGGACGTCCACAGTTCGACAAGGAAGGGATCGCGATCACACTCGCCCCCGAAGATGTCGTGCAGGAGTTCCGCAAAGAGATCAAAGACGCCGAACGTTCAAGACGCACATACGATGAAGCCCAACTGAAAAAACGAGCTTATTCAAGAGCGCGTTCAGAAGCCCAACGCCGAGAAGATGTCCTCTGGGACGCAGATGTCCACAAGGAGCTCGTCGAAGGGACCTCCGCAGACCTCAAGAGTCACACCAAGATCACGGCCGAACAGATCCTCGCGATCGGTTTGCCCGACTTGACCAAAGAAGTCCTTCCAGGTGCAGAGCTGGTCGCGAGAGAGCTTGAAGAGAGAGCCGCCGCAGAGGCAAAAGCCAAAGAAGAAGCGGAGGCACGCGAGAAAGCCAAGGCCGAGGCCAAAGCCCGCGCCGAAGAGAACAAAAAGAAACGTCAAAAACCCCTCGCCAACAAAGGATTGAGTGGACTCGCAGGCTTACTCGCGATGGCTCCCTCCGCCAAAGAGGAGAAGAAAGAAGACCCCGCTCCTCCCCCCAAGAAAGAGACCAAAGAGGTCGCAGAAGACAAAAAGCCCGAGGCGCAAGAAAGTCAGGAAGCCAATACAACAGGTTCGATCAACGCAGGTGTCAAAGTCGCCGCCTGGAAAAAACAGCAAGATGAAAATCTACCCGCGTATATGAACCTTCATATCCGCACGATCATCGACAACCTCTTCCTCGACGACAAAGACAAGCGCGAATCACACAAAACCCTCGTCAAGATCACGGAGAACCTCAAGGCGCTCGGCGTCATTGATGAACAAGGAGCGCAAGTGCGTGGTGAGTTGATCGGTGAATTGCGAGGGATTGATGGCCCGTTCGTGTACTATTGCTTGATGAATCACGAATGGACTTATGAAGAGTCTCGCGAGCTCACTGAATTTCTCGTCGATCACAATGCGATCCAACGGCTGTTCGATCGTCAAAAGATGTTGGAGAGAAAAGAGTGGATTCGCCAACGCCTGCGCGAACGACGCCGGGACCAACCACAGATCACCTGGGAAGATATTGAGGCCGAGTACGAGGAGAAGTTCCCAACACCCGTCTCCAACGCAGAGCGCATCCACAAGGAGTTTGAGAGCAAGATCCCACACGCGGACCTTCACCAAGGCAAGCGCTTCAAAAAGATCTGGACCACAATGGAAGAAGAAGGGTCCACCTTTATGGAGTTTGTTGAGGAGCACGATCTCGAACGTGAAGAAGGTAGCTTGTTTAGCTACCTCGCCCGTGTCATGAAGACCGCGAAGAAGCTGTATGAGGTCACCAACATCCCAGATTATGCGCTGATCGATCAACGTATTCGGTACAAACTCGCGGTCCTTGATGATCGCATCCTCGATGAGGTTTGGTAGCGCAAAAACAGCCGAAACATTGATCCCCAACACGGTCTTCGCTACATTACAAGAATAGATGTATATGCTCGTAACACTTTGAAGGATTTGATGTATGTTGAACGGTTTGAAATGGTGTGTTGGTTTCGGTTTGCTACTCTGGTCGATGGGCTGCCTGAATACAAGCCCTATCCACGAAGGTTATCCATGCCTCGACGATAGTGATTGTGGGGGACTCTTTTGCGACAACTTCCAGTGCAAACTGGAGCCTTGCGTCAAACCATCAAGAGCCTGCTATGTCGGAAAAACAGGTTGCACCAAAGACGGCGAGCAGTTCAACTGTACCTCCCCCTGTCGCAGCGGAACACAAAGCTGTATCAACGGTTTTTGGGGCTCCTGTGAAGGACAAACGCTCCCAAATGAAGAGGTCTGTGACGGCAAAGACAACAACTGTGACGGACAAACCGATGAGACCTTCCCAAACAAAGGCCAAAGCTGCCCCTTCAAAGGTACTGATGGTCAAGACAAAGGCGTCGACGGCACGTTCGTCTGCAAAGATGGAAAAGAGGTCTGTGACATCGTAGACTTCGCAAATATCCGCGCCAAAGACAAATCCATTCAGATGGGTTCTGAGACCACCTCCCCTATCCACGAAGACGACGAAGCCCGCACCAAAGTCCAATTTGAATACAATTACAGCCTCGCCCGTGCAGAGGTCACCCAAGGTCAATTCAAGCGACTGATGGGTTACAACCCCTCCACCAACAAAAATGACAACTTCCCCGTCTCAGGTGTCTCCTGGCATGAAGCTGCTTTTTACGCCAACGAACTGTCCAAAGAGCAAGGTCTTGAACAGTGCTTCTCTTGTTCGGGGACATTCACAAAAGGCACACCGTACACAGGGACTTGTGTCGTCAGTCAAAAGTACGTCAACGAGAGCGACTACGCGAAGTTCTGTCCAGGCTTCAGGTTACCAACAGAGGCCGAATGGTTTTACGCTTACTATGCCGGCAACCAACTGTACAAATCCTTTTACAGCGGTAACATCGAATCCAAAGCGAATGACTGTACAGAGGATGACAATACACTCAAGCAGATCGCGACCTTCTGCTCCGACAAACCAACCGCCATCGAAACACATGCTCCCAACGACTGGAATCTTTACGACATGTCCGGCAATGTGGCGGAGTGGGTGTACGATTACTACGAAAAAATCCTCGAATCGACGAACACAAACCGCGTTGGGCCTCCAGTTGAAAAAGTCGCGGTCAAAGAGCGCGTGTACAAAGGTGGACACTTCAAGTCTCCTCCTCGTGAGTGTCGGGGTGCTTCGCGATTCAAAGCGGACCCAACAACACAAGATCAGACGATTGGATTTCGCATAGCCCGCACCCTTGTAGAGTAAACGCTAGCAGACAGACCCAACCTCGGCCCACAGGTGGAGACAACAAGATCATGGCAGATATACACAACTGTCCACATTGCGACGCAGACTTGAGAAAATACGAGGAGCTTGGTGCCTTGCCGAGTTTTTGCCTCCAGTGCAAATTCCCATTGATGCTCGTCGCCGGAAAATACCGCCTCGAAAAGATCATCGGTCAAGGCGCGGTCGGTCGTGTCTATCGTGCGCGCCACATTCATCTGCGCGGAAATGCCGATCGTGTCGTCAAGGTGATCAAGCAAGAAGTCATGGATAATCCCGCGACGATCCAACGCTTTCAACGAGAAGTCCAGATCACCGCCGAGCTCTCACAACGCAACGAACACGTCGTCCGTATCTTTGACGACTTTGGCGAGATCCCCCATCTCGGCTACTTCTATGTCATGGAGTACCTGCCAGGGGTCTCTCTTCGCCAGCATATCAAGCGCAACCCCGGTCCCAACGATCTCGACTGGTGTCTCGATATCTTCTTTCAGCTTTGTGACGCGATGAAGGTCGCACACGAGGCCGGTGTGATCCACAGAGACCTGAAGCCCGATAACATCATGCTCATCGAGAAAGGTGATCACCCACACTACGTGAAAGTGCTCGACTGGGGGATCGCGAAGCCAATGCAGGGCTTTAATGAGACAGACCTGAATCTCACACAGGGCGCGATCGGAACACCGCTCTACATGTCCCCAGAGCAGCTACTCAACAGAAATATCAGCAACCGCTCGGATATTTACTCGATGGGTGTCATCCTCTACGAGTTGATCACAGGAATGAATCCATTCCATCGCTTGACTGGAAAAAAAGGCACCAGCACAGACTCTGTTCTGGAGATTATGAAAGCCCAGATCCACAATGATCCCCTACCTCTTCGCGAAGTCATCCCAGAACGCTCAATCCCAGCCGCCATCGATCACGCGCTCACACGCGCGCTCAAAAAGTCAGAAAAGATGCGGTATGAGAACGTTGAAGCGTTTGCAAACGCGCTCAGACAGGCAGCAGGCATAGAAATTCAACAGGCCGAAAGCTACGGGACAAGACGGTTTGGGGCCCAAACATCAGGGCTCGCGACAGGGTTGGAGACGCTGGACCCCCCGGACTCTCTCATCCTCTCCAGTGAGATCCTCTCCCAAGTCGACAAACACCCACAACAAAAACCTTCGCCCGCGATCTTTGGTGCGATCGCCGCCCTTCTCGTGATCGTCAGCTTAAGCGTCTGGGGTCTCACACGTAGTCCGGCCAAACAACCCCACAACCCGATCCAAAAGCGACTCACGACAAACACCCCTACAAGTCGTCGGGTTGGAACACCACCCACCAAGAGACGCACACAACCCCCAACCGCTCGACGAACAGAACCAACGAAGAGAGTCCTCCCGCCAGACGTGAGGGCGCCAAAAGTCGCCGATCCCCCAAAGCTCAAACCAGCGCTACGCACAAAGCCCACAAAGCGACGTGTGATCAAGCTCCCCACAAAACGCATTGTCAAAAAGCCCAAGAGACGACGACTCTGCAAACAAGGAGAGGTGTTGCTCCGCTTTCGCTCGTATATCCCGGCCAACGCAGAGATCGGCGCGGAGAGAGGCAAGCCTCGTCGTATCAGCGGAAAATACTACTGTGTGAACCGAAACGCCGGGCGTGTAAGTGTGCTCAGAGAGGGATATGCGATGTGTATCTTCGCGCTCTCCAAACGCAAAAGCAGCATGCGTATCAAACTCAAACCTGAAGGCGGTTTTGTCCGCGAAAACTACTGCCTCAAATAATGCACCTCTTTTTCGTATCGTTCTGGAGTGGAAGATGTTTGTAAGAATCGTTTTGTGTGTCGTTTTGGTAGCCGCAGTTTTGCCGACAAAGAGTTATGCCGTCGATAAGAAAGAATGCGCTGATGCCTTCCAGCAAAAGCAATTTGCGAAAGCCAGCGATTGCTTCCTCGCGCTTGCCAAGGCAATGCCACCGACAAAATCGCTCAACAAGATCCAACGCTACCTCAAAGGTCGCTATCTCAACAACGCAGCCAACGCGACTGAAAAGCTCGCGACGCAGGTGAATAACCCTGAACGCGCAGCCTATCTCAGAGAGAAAGCCTTCAAGATCAGACAACAATACATCCAACAAAATCTCTGTCAGAAGGTCTATCTCTGTCGCCTCGCCAAAGGCCAACAGCTCGAGCTCAACAACAAAATCGGTTACGCACAACTCTCCATCGTCACCAGCCCCAAGAAGACAGCCACCCTTGAGATCAAAGGCTTCAAATACAACGCACAACACACTTCACCGCCACAGTGGAGCCAAAAAGTACGACCGGGACGCTACAACATCAAAGTGACCTACAAAGGGATGAAACCCATCGAGCGCACAGCAACAGTCGCTCCCAACAAAGCACAAACCCTCACGATCTTGTTGAAGGTCAAACCCAAAGTCATCGTCAAAAGAGTCACACCGCCAGTCAGAGGCACCAAGCGGACGATCCCCCCACCCAAAAAGGCTCCCAGAACGAGCCTCGGCATGACCCCTGTGGTGATCGCTGGTGTCGGTGCAGCCGCAGCACTCACAGGAGGTGGGATGTTGATATTTGGACAACTCAAGGTCAACGAAGTCAACGAGATCTCAGAGCGACTCATTCAAAAAGCACAGGACGCACAAGCCGAATCCGTCGAAAAACAAAGAGAGGTCGCGACCGCCGAAGAGACCAAAAAAGACCGCGAAGCCGCTGAACAGGCACAAGAGACCGCAAAATCGATCATCCCCATCGGCTATGTTGTCCTCGGCGTTGGTGCGGTCGTCGTCGCAACAGGGGTCATCTTGCACGTCCTCTTCCCCCCCAAAAAGAAACACAAAAAGATCAAACCCACTCACATCACCCCATCGATCCTCCTTCACACCTCAATGTAAAGCTACTCAGGGCTCTTGCTTACATAAGTTCGTATAAAGCTCAGGACGTCGATCTTCGAATAAATCTGACATCTCACCAAGCTGCTTACTCTCAGCCCACCCCATATCAAAACGCGCAGTCATCACGTAGTCACCAAGTGCAGGCGCAGCCTGCCCCATCCTTCCGTAAGGTGTAAGCAAACAGCTCTGCCCTGTATAATGAAGCCCCCGCTCTTCACCGCTCCTCACAGCACACGCGAGAAAGATCCCGTTCATGTACGCATGTCCGAGATGCATCGTGATACACGACAGCTCTCGATCTGAATCCGGTTCAGGTTGGCCGATCCAACAGCTGGACGAGAGGATCAGCTGTGCGCCTTGCAACGCCATCACGCGAGGATATTCAGGAAACCAGCCGTCATAACAGATCATCAAGCCGACCTTGACGCCTTTGACAGTGATCAACTTCATCTCTTGTCCAGGCGCAAAAAACAGCTTCTCACGATCGAAGAGATGTACCTTTCTGTAACGGGCGAGTACACCTTCGGGACCAACGACCAACATGCCATTGTAAAGCGTCCCGTCCTCGTCTCGTTCGTTGATGCCCCCAGCGATCACCATCTGGTGTGCTTGGGCAAGCTCCAACCACAGTTGCTCTGTCTCCCCACCATGTGGCTCGGAGTACAACAACGCCTCTTCTTTGCTCTCAAAGGCATACCCTGAGTTACACAACTCCGGCATCACAGCGATATCAGCGCCATGTTTGGCAGCCTGCTCAAGAAGCGCAGCGGAGATATCCCGATTGGCTTGCAGATCACCAAATTGAACATCCCATTGCAACACAGAAACGGCTAATTCAACCAAGACCAAACCTCCTCAGAAGCCAAAACAGACACAAATAAAGTGGATATGTGCAGATGAACGAACGCAAAACAACTCGGCACAATGTCCCAATATAGATATGTTCGCCATCCAACACAAACCAGGCGAAAAAGAACTTGGACACATGGCAAAAAAAAACAGAAGCCCTATACTGTGATAGTCTCTTGAGACTCCAACGATTTCGTGGTGTCCACTCACCCCAACGGGTGTGTCATTTTGTCGCAGACGCCACACTTTTGCTTCGTTTTGTCTCACATAGAATCGAAAGATAGAATGAACACCAAAAAAGGAGTTACATATGAACTTGACCAAACAACGTGCCCTACTCGCCATCTTCAGCGTTCTCTTTGTCGGCCTGATCGCAGGCGGGATCTCCCAATCGTCAGCCAAAAAGGCAGTACAAAACGACACAGCAGCGACTTTCGTGGTCAAAGGCATGGTATGTGGTGGTTGTGTCGCGCGCATCACCGATACAATGAAGAAGTTCAAAGGCGTGAAGACGTGTAAGGTGACGTTGAAGCCACCCCACGCAGTCATCACTTACGACGCCAAGCAAACCAACACCAAAGCCATGATGAAAAAAATTGCCTCACTTGGTTACAAAGTAAGCCTCCTTCCTAAGAAGAAAGAAGCTCCTGCCAAACCCAAATCCTGAGTCTACCTATGCCCAAGTCCAGTTCAGAAAGTGCCCACCGCATCAACTTGCTCTGGCTGAGTAAATTACGTTGGACCATGATCATCGGTCAGATCTTCTTGCTCTCGATGGTCAAGTGGTGGCTCAAAATGCACATCCCGCTGGCATTTGTCAGCACATTGATCGTTTTTGCGATCTTGAGCAACATCACCATCGTCGTCTGGCTTCACCAAGATCGCCCCGCGAAAGAGTGGATGCTCACAGTCATCATGATCATCGATGTGCTCCTTTTGACGGGCTTGCTCAACGCGACAGGGGGACCCGCCAACCCATTTAGTTTCTTGTATCTCATCTACATCGCGCTTGGGATCGTCATCCTGAGCGCCGAAACGATATGGTTTCTGGGCCTCCTGACGCTCCTCTCTTACGGTAGCCTGTTCCTCCTCAAAGGCAAACACACCCACAACACCCTCCACAGCCCCGCACATATGAAGATGCACCTCGAAGGGATGTGGGTCGCCTACGCGATCACGACGGTCTTTATTGCCTACTTTGTGACGCGTATGAAGTACGCGCTCATGCGCCGAGAGGCCGAGGTCCAAGCACTTCACGACTTACAGATCAGGAGCGAAAAGCTCGCCGCTCTCGCCGCCCTCGCAGGTGGCGCAGTCCACGAATTCTCGACGCCTCTGTCCACCATCGCAGTGATCGCCAAAGAGATGGAGCGCTCCCTCTCCGAACAACCCACCTTGCAAGAAGACGCCCAGCTCATCCGAACTGAGGTCGAACGCTGCAAGCGCATCTCACAAGAGTTGATGAGCCAGGCCGGAGAAGCTCTCGGTGAAGAGAGTTTATCCATCCCGATCCAAGAAGTCTTTGAGACCGCGTTGCTGCAATACCAGCAAAGTGAACGCGTCCATATCGACATCTCACAAGAGGCGTCAAAGCAGTCGATCCCGCTCCCACCACAGGCTTTTCAGCAAGTCCTACGTGGACTCCTCAACAACGCCGAAGAAGCCTCCTCCAAAGAGAGTCCTATCCATCTGCTCGCGTCGATGGACAACGAACACTTCGTGATCACGGTCAAAGACCGTGGAACAGGAATTCCCGAGGAGATCATCCATCGACTTGGAGAGCCATTCTTTACGACGAAAGCCGCAAGCGAAGGACATGGATTGAGTCTCTTCCTCGCCAAAACGCTCATGGAGCGGTTGGGCGGACAACTCCAGATCCACTCCGTCGTAGATGAAGGCACAGAGATCAGGCTCTGCTTCCCAAAAGCCGTCACCAACACAGCACATTGACGAGGAGAATGTCATGGAGCAAGAACTCAAACCATCCATCCTGATCGTCGATGACCACGAGATCTTTCGCGATAGATTGGCACGCGCGTTCCGGGAAAGAGGCTACGATGTCAGAACCGCAAAAGACGCCGAATCAGCTCGTGAGAGTGTCTACGAAGATTCTCCAGAGAAGGCCGTGCTTGACTTGCGTATGCCTGGAGACTCCGGTCTTCAATTGCTACAAGACATTCTACACTTCGATCCGACCGTGCAGATCATTATCCTCACAGGATATGGAAGCATCGCCACAACGATCGACGCCATCAGACTTGGAGCCGTCTCCTACCTACCCAAACCCGCAGACGCAGATGAGATCCTCGCGGCGTTCGAGCGAGGAAAGACCCCTCCACTCAACCCACCTGATCCAGATTACGAGACGCCTTCCCTCGCCCGTGTAGAATGGGAACACATCAACAGAGTCCTCTCCGACTGTGGAGGTAACATCTCCAAAGCTGCACGTGTCCTGGGCATTCACAGGCGTTCGCTGCAACGCAAGCTACAAAAGTATCCACCCAACCAATAAATCACCACGGTAACAACGCGACACGATAAGGACTTCACGACAACTTTTGGCATACAATAGTGTACCCAAACGCGCTCACAAGACTCGACTCGGACACAACTTCCGCGACAAAACACCGAACATGGAAGAAAAGTACCGGGACAAAATGCCACCTTGCCAAAAACAGCATCACAACGCACATTACAACAAAACGCGTCCCAGTCGTCTCTTTACGAAGAAAAGTGAAACGTTCCCGAACAACGGAACGACCTTAACATAGATCAATGTATGCATTTGAAAGAAAAGGTATTCTACATAAAGTGAGTAGAGACAAGCGGTTTCTTTGAAACCTCCGCCTGTCCAAAAGGAGTGATTCATGTTTGTACGTATCAGTTTGATGATGAGCGCCCTGCTGCTCGTGTTCATCTCTGTTGGTTGTGGGAATGGGGGCGAAAATAACAACAATAACAACACCAACACGCAAGGCCGAAACCTCGGCTGTAACTCCGTTGCAAGTACCACCAAAGAAACATTCTCCGAAGCCGATCTTGAGAAACTCTCCAAGATGACAGATGCAGAGTTCCAAAAAACGGAGCTGACTGTGATGGGTGCGTGCACCTTGAGTTACGGCGAGATCAAAGACGCGACAGGGAAAGCACTCAGCAAACTTCCGCTCCAAGAAGACTTCAGTATGGTCCTCAAATTGACAGGCGAAGGGTGTGACAAGTACGAGATCAAGCTCGCTGAAGATACGCTCTCTGTGGGAAAAAAGACAGGCGCTGCGACCGCGATCATGCCCTGTCATGGCCACGGTATGCCAACAGGTCCTGTCTTGACGAAGCAATCAGACGGTTCATACCTTCTTGAAGGCATGAAGTTTTCCATGCCCGAATGGTGGCGCTTCTACCTTGATGTCACAGATGGCACCAACACAGAGCGCGCGATCTTCAACATCTATGTGGACTTTTAATGCGTTGGTGAGCTATCTTTCACACATACACTTCACATAACCTGATGATTGGGAAAGGCATACAAGATGTTCCAACGGGAATCTCTCTCCATATTGGTCCTCACAGGACTCCTCAGTCTCTCCATCAGCCTCGCCGCTTGTGGCGATCAACCAACAGAGAACGTCGATACACTCTGCACAACGACACCACTGACGGAAGGTGAACGTGCACGTATCATGTCCCTGTCCCCACTCGGCAAAGTCCCAGAGAACCCCAGCAACAAATACGCAAACGACGAAAAAGCCGCGCACTTTGGACAATATCTATTCTTTGATACAGGCTTCTCAGCAAACAACAAAGTCTCTTGTGCGACCTGCCACGAACCTGACAAAGGTTGGGGGGATGGCCTCGACCTCTCCAAAGGCGTCGATGAAGTCGATCGACACGCCCCCACCCTCTGGAATGTCGGCTACGGTAGATGGTTTTTTTGGGACGGACGTGCCGACTCGCTCTGGGCCCAAGCCGTCGGCCCCGTCGAAGCTGACTACGAGATGGGCAGCAACAGGCTCAAGCTCCTGCATTACATCGCTAACAACGCAAAGCTCAAGGCCGCTTATGAAGGTGTCTTTGGTACACTACCAGATGTCTCAGATGAGAAACGATTCCCCAAAGATGCACGTCCAGTCCCCGACGATCCAGGACACCCACATCAAGTCGCATGGGAGCAAATGAGTAAGGAAGATCAGAAGGCCGCCAACCTCGTCTTTACCAACGTCGCCAAAGCTTTTGAAGCTTACCAAAGAAAGATCGTCAGCAAAGAGGCTCCATTCGACACCTTCGTGACAGGACTCAAAGGTTGCCTTGACGCCGGCTCAAAAGATGGACACGAAGACAAACTCAAGGCCATCTCAGAAGAGGCGATCAAAGGCATGAAAAAGTTCGTCGGTTCCGCCAACTGCATCGCCTGCCACAACAGCCCAAACTTCAGTGACTCGGAGTTTCACAACATCGGTATCGGCATCAACGAAGATCCTAACCGTGTACCAGCAGATTACGGTCGTTTACGCGGAATCGATGCTGTCAAGCAATCCCTGTTCAACATGATGGGCCCCTTCTCCGACATCACAGATCCAGACAAAAGCCCTTACGCCGCGAAACTTCGCTTCTTGCAAAAGAACGACTTCAACGCTGGAGAGTTCAAAACACCGACTCTTCGGAGTGTCGACACAAGCGCGCCATACATGCATGACGGGCGCTTCAAGACCCTCAAGGATGTGCTTCACTATTACAACAAGCTCGAAACGGAGACTGATGTCATCGGACACACAGAGGAGAGCCTTCGCAAGCTCAATCTCGAAGAGAACGAACTTGACGAGATCATCGCGTTCTTGAAGTCATTGACAGGAAAAGCGCTCCCCTCCAGCCTCACCACACAACCCGCTTCCCCAAGCAAGTAAGACCACTCCCCTCAGCCCTCGACATTCCCTCATCACTGCGTCTCAAATGGATCCGAGAAGCGTGGATCATTGAGAAAGGTCTGATCCGTTAAGGTCTTTAAGAACGCGATCAGAGCGTCCTTTTCATCTTCTGTGATTGTGAAGCCCTTTATCAACTCACTCTTGCGTGGGTTGAGCTTCCCATCGCCTTGGTGTTCTCCCTCTTTGATCAAGCGTCCTCCACGTGCATAGTGCTCGATCACCTCTCTCAATGTTTTGATGCTACCATCGTGCATGTACGGCGCGGTCAGCGCGATATTGCGTAGCGATGGGACGCGAAACTTGCCGATGTCCGCCTTCTCCGTAGAGACCTCCACGAGTCCCTGATTTCCCGCAGGAAAACCTCCCTTCCCATCGACATTGTAGAGCCCCGTATTGTGAAAGACGACGTCCTTGACGAGTTGTTGATCTTCATCGACAAAGTCTCGCAGGTCACGCCCGCCATGACAACGAAAACAAGACAACTCCTTCGAGAAGAAGAGTTTGCGCCCTTGGTGTTCCTGGGTCGTCAGGAGCGCGTCGTCTTTTGTACGCCTCCACTTATCAAAACGAGCATTCCCGGAGATCATCGTGCGCTGGAAACTGCCAAGCGCACGAATGATATAGCGGTAGTGAATAGGTTGTTCAGCCTCTGGAAAGGCCTCCGCAAACATGTCCGGGTAAATGTCCGTCTTATTAAGTCGCTCGTACAGAAGCTGCTGCAGACCAGAGAGTCCCATTTCAGTAGGTTCTTCGCCAAAAAGTGGAACCAACGCCTGGTTCTCCAACGATGTCAAAAGCGGATTGGCCCATGTCAGCGTTGGTAAATAACCGACGTTGACGATGCTCATCGAGCTGCGAATGTGCTTTTGCCCTGTCGTTCCCGTACCAACAGCTTCTCCATCGGTGAAAGCGAGATGCTGTTTATGACAAGTCCCACAAGAGACGTTCTCTTTGAGAGATAAACGTTTGTCATAAAAGAGATACCGGCCGAGTTTAACCTTGGCCGCTGTTGTTGGGTTGTCGGGGGGATCTGGAGGTGGAGAGAAGCCAGGAGGAAGATTCCAAGTGTATTCAGAGCTAGGTGGCGAAGAACATGCAACCGCCCACAACGCAGACAGTCCAAGGCAAAGAGAGAATACAATTCGTATGCGCATGTTCCACCTTCATATGCTATTCGACCTTCAAGAAGGTCTGATCTTTGGGAGCGGCATCCTGTCCGTAAGTCAAGCCAATCGCTTTAAACGGCGCTGCGCAACCGGGAGTCTCAGGAGTGGACATGCAGCCAGGAGCCTGCGCACCATCTGCTTTTTGGACATCAGCCTCTTTGAGCAACGCATCAATGTCCGCAACAACGGTGTTTGTCGAAGGATCAAATGAGTCAAATGAAAACTCAACGCGGTTCGCGAACTTGCAACTCTCAAGTTTTTTGTTGTCATCGACAGTACAACCGATGCTACCGAAGTGAAATGCATATCGATTGGTGTCTGTTGTGATGGCATCAAAGCGCAAGAAGCGATACCCACGGTTCCAACTCCAAAACATCGATGTACTTTGATCGAGGGGAGCTGTAGCTTGCGCAGCATCGAGGTGATTGATATCTTCGGGGACACCGATGATGAACTTCAAACCTTTAATGCCATCTTTTTTGGGGACATAGCCGACGATAGAAGTATTTGTTCCTTCGTTTCCTTTGCCTTCTGCACATGTACCAGAGTGGTCTTCGAAGTCGAGCAGCGCGAGGCGATCGCTCTGCCACTTACCATCCTCTTTCAAGGTCACAGGGACTTCTTCGCCAGCGGCGTTGATCACGCGGACTTTGTGTACGTAGAAACGAAAATCAACGAGTTTCATGGGTGACTTTCCAGTCCCAATATCCGCATACGACTCGGAACAAGAGAACGCTTTGTCTCCAACCATCGCCTTAAAGTTGATCGTGATCTCCTCTCCTTGCCCATCGCTACAAGCCGCGAAAAAAGGAACGGAGAAAAGACCAGCCAACAACACAGACCAAGCAAACACAACATTACGATTCATAGGTATCAGCCTCCTATTTTGCATCAAAGATACACAAACGACTTGTGAATCTCGTTCAAAAGCAATCTTCAACCCCACTCACAAAGAGCGCCCAAGCACACAAAAAGATGCAAAAGGTGCTTGTTTGCTTTGAGCTATGAGTGAGTTGGCAACGCTGGAAAATCATGATGAGGCGAAGTCAAGATGAAGCATTTGAGAGCCACACTTCGCACCTAAAGAATAAGGCATAAACGCAGAAAATCCAGCGGTTTATGATGTGGCAAATTGTCGCATAGAGGGTCGATGTAGAGGAGGAGATAGGAGGTTCGAGGCGATGTCTTCAGGAAATCGGAGAGGCGGACATCAAATCCTACATGAAGTCGATGTCAAGGGCACTACGATCGTCAGCTTTGATACCTGATGCCAGGGAGTAGACTTCGGGCAAGATGTGATGCGCAAAGAATTGCGCAGTTTTGACCTTACCATCGTAGAAACGAGCGTCCACACTCTCTTTGATAAACGCAGCACGATCTGCTTCAGCGACGTTTTTCTCCGTGAAGAGTGCCTGCAATTTTTGATCTGCGAGGACAGCTTGTTCGAGCAACAAGCGGGAAACTTCGACGTGGCCAAACATTTCGAGGAAGGGAGTCGCACCCATCATCGCACGTTCGGGATCTTCTTTACCGGACATCATAAAGTGGAAGGAGACTTCCGCGAGTGCGTTCTTCGCCTCTTCGACGAGTTTGAACTCTTTCTTCAGCGCGGTGTGCTCAGCATTTTCTTCGATGAATTCGTTGGTGTCCTGGAGCCATGCCATGAACAAGCCGCCCTCTTTCAAACGCATTTTACGACCGAGAAGGTCAAGCGCCTGGATACCGTTTGTGCCTTCGTAGATCGACGCGATCTTGACATCACGCATACACTGCTCAACACCGTATTCCTGGATGTATCCGTATCCACCGTGGACCTGGATCGCCAGCTCAGTCATCTTGAAGCCTTTGTCAGACGCATACGCTTTACAGATGGGCGTCAACAATTCGAGACGATCGTGGTATTTGGTGCGGAGCGCTTCATCGGAATGGTTCTCCGCGAAGTCTGCGTGGAACGCTGCTTGGTAGAGCAACGCGCGGATACCTTCACCGTAAGCCTTACAGATCATAAGGTTACGTCGAACATCTGGGTGTTGGAGAATGGTGACGCGCTCTGCGTTGGGATCGCGTTCGGTAATTTTGGTGCCTTGGACGCGCTCTTTGGCATAGGAGAGTGCGCGTTGGAATGCGACGTTTCCGAGAGACACACCTTGCACACCACATGCAATACGCGCTTCGTTCATCATCTGGAACATGCAGTGGATACCTCTGCGCTGCTCACCGATCAAAAAGCCACGACACTCACCTTCATCACCGAAGGACAGGGAACATGTTGGGGAAGCGTGGATACCCATCTTGTGCTCAACTGCTGTACAGGCGACATCGTTGGAGCCAAGGATTTTTCCGTCTTTGTCGAAGCGGTACTTGGGCACGAGGAACAAAGAGATGCCCTTGATACCGACAGGATCGCCTTCAACGCGAGCCAGCACGAGGTGCATGATGTTGTCGGTCAACTCGTGGTCACCGGCAGAGATGAAGATCTTGTTCCCAGTGATCTTATACTCTTGCAGTCCCTCGAAAGGCGCAGTTGATTCTTCGCCTTCAGCGAGTGGGACAGCGACAGTTTTGAGATCACCAACAGCTGTTCCTGCTTGTGGTTCAGTCAGACACATAGTCCCAGTCCACTCACCTGTGTACATTTTGGGGACGACGAGATCGCGAAGTGTTTCTTGTCCAAAAGCTTCGACGAGGTGAGCAGCACCAACGGTCAAGCCAGGGAAGAACATGAAAGAAGGTGACGCAGCAATTCCCACCTCTTGTGCGATGATCGCGAGAATCAAAGGAAGCCCCATACCACCGAGCTCAGCAGACTGCCCAGGTGCAGCCCAACCATTTTCGCAGTACGCGTTGTATGCCTTTTGGAAGGATGGTGGAAGTTCGACCTTGCCATCAACCAGACGGCAACCAAACTTGTCAGCTTCATCGTTGGTGGGTGCAAGGACTTCGCCCGCAAACTTCACAGCCTGTGTGATTGTGTCCCTAAGGATGTCCTCACTGAAGTCACTGTACTTTTCGGATTTGAGCAGCGCGTCAAAACCAAACTGTTCAAAGACAACAAATTCCAGATCACGTTGATCAATCAAATATTCAGCCATTCTTCTTTATTACTCCGTGTCTTACTTCACAAATGTTTCTTGATGGAGATAAATGAACCGTCGTTCATATTCGGGAATCATACCAGACCTTCGACGTATACGAAAGCCTATTTTTCGCACAATGTAACACACTGCAAACAAACAACTTTTACAAAACCATGACAGAAAAAAGCGACATCTCACGGCCACAAAATGAACGAACGCTCATTTTGGAGACCCAATGAGTAGAGGTGATCAAGAGATAATCAGAGGGAAGGGATGAGAGTTGAGGAATGAGGAGCGGGAAAGGCTAGGAAAGATTAGCGTTTTGCAGGCTTTGCAGCAGGTTTTGCAGCAGCTTTGGGAGCAGCTTTGGGAGCTGCTGCCTTAGTAGCAGTAGCTTTCGTGGCAGCTTTGGGAGCGGCAGCTTTGGGAGCAGCAGCTTTTTTCTTGCCACACTTACACGCGCCTTTTTTGCAGCCACAGGCTTTCCCGCCACATTTGCCTTTGCATCCGCCTTTTTTGCATTTGCAACCAGCACCGGGAGCAGCTTTTCCAGCACAGGACGCCTTCCATTTGCCACATGATTTTTTGCAGCCTTTTTTACAAGCGGCTTTCCACTTACCACAGCCACCTTTGCAGCCTTTTTTCGCGTGATGAGCTTTTTTTGCGCCGCCGCAGGTACCTTTACCTTTGCCAGCACAAGTTGCTTTGCCTTTTCCTGCGCAGGATGTTTTCCATTTACCGCAAGATTTTTTGCAGCCTTTTTTGCAAGCGGCTTTCCACTTGCCACAGCCACCTTTGCAACCTTTTTTCGCGCCGCCACAAGTCGCCTTGCCTTTGCCGCCACCGCAAGTCGCTTTGCCTTTGCCACAACCACCACCACAAGTCGCTTTTCCACGACGTCCATGATGACCTTTGCGTCCCCAACCACGGTGATGCCAGCGCTTAATCATTCTCCAGGCTTTGCGCTTGACAAAACCCATTGCGCGCTTGACCATACGATGAGCACGCCACTTGAGCATTTTCTTGTGTTTCCACTTGCGAAGCATCAAGAAGCCAAAGGGAACTTGTTGGTCATCGTTGAGGGATGCACGGAACTTGAGGAAGTGATTGATTTTGTTTTTCTTCCACGCGATCTTTGCGTTGACCATGTTTGCGATGTGTCCGTCAAGCGTTTTTTGGGTGACGTTGAGATCCATCATCGCAGCGACCAGCTCAGCTTTCGCGAGGCCAACTTTTGCCTTGAGAACAACACCTGTACGGAATTGATCGTACTTCAGTTGTTTTTTCAACATACGTTGTTCGTGGCTGAGGGACTTCCAGAAGCGCCACATTGCACGTTTACGACGTGCGAGACGGCGTGCTTTTTTGCGCATCACAGGGCAAGCGAAGAGTCCACCGCGTTTGTGGTGACGTCCAAATTTTCTGTGTCCACGACGACCGTGACCTTTGAAGCCTTTGTGTCCACCACAGGAACCTTTGCGTCCACGACGACCGTGGCCTTTGAAACCTTTGTGTCCACCACAGGAACCTTTGAATCCACGAGGTCCGTGACCTTTGAAGCCTTTATGTCCACCACAGGAGCCTTTGTGTCCACGACGACCGTGGCCTTTCCAGCCTTTACCGCCTCCGCAGGAACCTTTACCTTTATATCCACGACGACCGCGCTTACCTTTGCAACCACCGCAGGAACCTTTACCTTTGCGCCCACGACGGCCATGGCCTTTCCAGCCTTTACCGCCACCACAGGTGCCTTTTGCTTTTTTGCCGCAGCCACAGGAACCTTTACCTTTGCGTCCACGACGGCCGTGACCTTTCCAGCCTTTACCGCCTCCACAAGTGCCTTTACCTTTGCGTCCGCGACGGCCACGTTTACCTTTACAGCCACAGGAACCTTTACCTTTAAATCCACGACGTCCGCGCTTGTGGTGACGTCGGAATTTCTTCCATTTATGGAGGAGGTTGTGTGCGAGCAACTTTTTCACTTTTGCACGCTTGGCGACACCAAGCATGGCCATTTTTTTCATTTTCCAGTACTTGAGCACCATCATCACATGATGTTTCTTTTGATGATCATTGGTGAGCAAGCCACGCGCCTTCAGGAAAAAGGAAGCCTTTGTTGAAAACAATTGCTTTTTGGCTTTTCCCAACTCTTTGAGGATCGAGTCGATCTTCTTTTGATCGACCTTCTCCGCGAGAAGAGCAGCTTTTAATTCAGCTTTGTGCAAACGCATGTGTGCTTTGATTGTACTCATTGCGAGCATCTTGCGAAGCTTGAGCGCACGCAACGCTTTGCGCTGATCTTTGCTGAGAGACTTCATGAATTTGGCGTACTTTTTGGCCACCATCTTCAACTTGAGCTTCATAATTTTGCGAGCTTTTCCGTACTTACCCTTGCGTCCCTTGCGGGATTTTTTCCATCGCTTGTGGAATGCTTTTCCTTTTGAGCAGGATTTTTTACCGTGCGCGTATGCTCTTCGACTACGTTTGCAGGCATCGGCGTTCTGTTGTGGCAGTGCGACAAAGAACATAGACGCTACGCCCAATACCAGGGCGCCCCAATTCAGCTTCATGCTGACCTCCTTTTGGGTTGGTGTGACAATAGAATCAGATCACTTGGATGTGATCTGCTCACAATCTATTTTTCCTTGCTTTCGACGCATGGACATCTCGATGCGTTTACACAAAGAAGAATTATTTCGATCACAATGTGGGACGGATGGTATTCAATTTTGGAAAAGATGCAAAGGGCAAGACTCCCCTGCTCTTGCAAGACCTCCTGTTTTCGGAGGATAAAACGCGACAAAGACACGCCCCCCTTTTCCATTCACAATCACACGTACTCCTTCCTCTTACAAAAACATAGAAGATCAGGAGAGATACCACTTCTGCAGTGTCTCCATCATCCCGAACAGAGCGCGATCATCCTCGCTGTATGGTGATTCCCAATACGCAATAGGGAACCAAAACTCCCGCTCAGCTTCAACAATCCAATCCTCATCGTCATCAACGATCCGGACAGAATGAAGACTGCTCCCCGAAAACAGTTCGCAAACACGACGCAGTTCTTTTCGTGTCTCTCTCGGATTCCACTGCACAATGGACATCGTAGCGAAGGCTGGAGGAGCCAACCCCTCATCAACAAGCGAACACAAGATCTCACGCGCCTTGGTCGCTCGAACTGCTGTGTACAAAACAACCCCATCAAATCGCTCAAAACAAAATGTCAAAAAGTCATACAGCCCCGGGCGAGGTAGCTGGCTCATTGCGTTACTGATCAGCGTGCCTTCGAGATCCAACACCAAGATCTTGGTCATCTTCTCCTCCTTATATAATGTTATCTCTTGCTCGGATGGAAGACGACGAAGAAAGTCGATCGGTTTGTAAAAGGTAGGAAAAGAAAACAGCCGATCCCCCCAAACCACAGTTTGTGTTTGGAAGAGCGTACAAATGCCTAGAACGCAAAAAGCCACCTACAAAGTCTTGTAGGTGGCTTTTACGGGATGGACGGGACTCGAACCCGCGGCCTCCGGCGTGACAGGCCGGCGTTATAACCAACTTAACTACCATCCCAAAAACAACATCACAGTTTGTTACAAAGAACATGGAGTGAGTTGCGGGAACCAAATTTTGCGGGATGGACGGGACTCGAACCCGCGGCCTCCGGCGTGACAGGCCGGCGTTATAACCAACTTAACTACCATCCCAAAAGGGGCAAATGATGGGCGGAACAGGGCTCGAACCTGTGACCCTCGGCTTGTAAGGCCGATGCTCTACCAACTGAGCTACCCGCCCAAAGCGATGTTTTTTATAACAGCGCCTCCCGAGGAGATCAACAACTTTTTTGCAAAAAGGGACTTTTTGTTGATAGAAACATAAAATAATTAGCGTTTTTTTTTCACAAAAGGATGTGCAATGAGTGGTTCAAGCAAGGGAAGAGGGGCAGGTCCGAGGGACAAATCGCTTTTTCATGACAAAATAATGCCAACTTTATCAGAAGCGATCATTGATCTATCGTTCCTGCTCCACAGAGAATACGCTGAGGCTGCAGCGTTAAAGCTCGTAGGAGATCACTTCCAACTCCAAAAGCGCCAAAGAATGGCAGTGTTACGTTCATCATCTGATCCACATGCGCTCGATCATTTGTACACAAAACACCCCGAGACTTTGAAAGGACAGACACTCTGTATCGACGGTTTTAATCTGATCATCCTTATCGAAGCAGCCCTTGGTGGCGGCCTGATCATGAGAGGTGTGGATGGTTGCCTGCGTGATCTTTCGAGTGTTCACGGTACATACAGGATGGTAGGCCAGACAGGTCAATCGATCGAGCTTATTGGTCAACATCTCGCAGCACAACAGGTCCACGAGGTCCACTGGTATCTCGACTCTCCCGTCTCCAACAGCGGAAGACTCGCACAAAAAATTCGAGACAAAGCCGAGCAGAATGGATGGAACTGGTACGCTCACACAGAAAACCATGTGGATAAGATCATCTCCGAAACCCCACATATCTCCATCAGCACGGACAAGATCATTCTTCAGCAATGCCAACGCTGGTGGAATCTTGGCGCCCAGATCGTCGAACAATCGATCCCCGAGGCCTGGATCATCGACCTCACACACCGCGACTTCCATCCCCCAACAAAGATCAAATAACGTCCCTTGCCTTCCCTTCCCGTTCATCACTACAATGTACAAAGATACATCACTTGATCACCATGGGAGAATCCAAAACGATGGAACAATCGCTCATAGCCCCACAACGTTCGAGACCTTATGCCTTTCTTGGATGGGTATTCAGTTGTCTACTCATGCTCTCACTTCCCAATGAATCCATCGCACAAAACGCCTACCAAGACAGCTGTACAACGGCGACAAACTGTGGCCAACTCGTCTGCACAGGAACCCAACAAGCCGCAGGTTACTGTGTTCTCAGCTGCAACCAACTTCAGCCCATATGCCCGAATGACACCCCCTGTAAAGTCCTCCCAAGTGGGGGTTCAGGTTGCTTTTGCACAAGCGACAGTGATTGCCCCACCACAGGGACATGCCTCGACGGACAGTGCAATGGCAAAGGCAAGGAAGGCGAGAGCTGTACGGCAGCGACAGGCTGCGAATCAGGTCTCATATGTTCACAAGTGAACAACCAAACGGAATTTCGCTGTTGGCGACTCTGCAGCGGACAAACATGCGATGGCGGCGCAGCATGTATGTTACTAGGGACCTTTTCGGTCTGCCAATGCTCAAGTAACGCACAGTGCCAATCCGGTCTCTGCCAAAATGGATTGTGTGTGAATAAAAGAACACTTGGCCAAACCTGCTCCTCCGAGCAAGTCTGTGAAGATGACCTTGCCTGCGTCAAACTCGATGATGGGACGAGTTCATGCCTTCCCAAATGCAATGGAACTTCTTGCCTTGGTGGTGAGACCTGTACCTCGCTGTCCAATGGACAAAAAGCATGTGTCTGCTCAGCAAAAAACCCTTGCCCAGTCGGACTCCAATGCACAAAAGGCTATTGTGATATAGGGACGCGATGCCTCACCAAATCGACTCCTTCAGGATGCGCGGACAAACAAACCTGCTACACCCCGATCTCAGGCTCAACAAGAGGTCAGTGTGTCCAAACATGCAGCTCAACCTCTGATAAAAGTTGTCCAACAGGCATGAAGTGCAAAGCCTTTACATCTGGCGGATTTGGCTGTTACTGCAAGACGGATAGTGATTGTGAGTCAGGGAGAAAATGTATCGCACAACAGTGCAGCGCAGCCTGCGAAAAAGACAGCGATTGCAGCAACAACCAGACCTGTCAAAGTGGCACTTGCCAATCAACTTCCTCAGAGGTCGTCATCAATCCCCCCTCAGAACAAAGCACAGAACAGACCAAAGACGCAGGACCAGGCAAAGAACCAACACCAACCTGCGAACCGGCCTGCGCAAGCAACCAAAAATGTGTCAATGCTGTTTGTGAGAAGCTCGATTTTCTCGACCCATGTGAGGTAGACACAGATTGCAAGTCCGGATTTTGTTTCGGCCCTGGCGCCTCAAAGATATGCAGTACGTCCGATTGTAGTGCATGCATAAGTGTAACAACGTGCCAAACCATCGATGGAAAACAAGGTTGCTTTATCGGCTCCAACAACCCCACTCCAACACCGACTGACAAAGGCGCCTGTGGCTGCCAAAGTGCGTCCGCTGAACCATCTATTTGGGTGTTGTTGTTGTTTGTTGTGATCGCGTTTGTGAGGCGACGTCGCGCCCTCCAATCCCACTCTTCATAGCCCTCCCCTTTCCCCTTACGACAAGCCTCCCTCAGCTCGCTTCTGTCACAGGATCTTCATCCCCATCGAGAAAATGAACCTCCGGATCATCTGTTTGTGTGTGGTGCAAAAGAGAGAGCACCGCCTCAACGAGCAACCAGATCGCGAGCGCGAGCAACACACCACCAATGGTCAAGAGCAGGTAATCTCGCTGTGGACCAAAAGCAAAACGCCACAGGTTGGTGACCATCGCGATCAGCGTGCTGCTCATAATAAAGACCGCAGGGATCGCTGTAAACCAGATCGGCCATCGACGATGTCGGAGATACAACGTCGCGAGGATCAGGACAAGACCTGCGAGCAATTGGTTGGTGGTCCCAAAGAGTTGCCAAAGTGCTAGCGCAGCCGGTTTTCCTCCGACTTTATAGAAGGCAAACAGAGCGATCGCCAGACAGGCAAGCGCAGAGGAAACATATCGGTTGTTAGAGCCGGGGATTTTGAGTGTCGAGCCGATCTCTTCGATGTTAAAGCGAAGCAACCTTGTCGCAGAATCAAGCGTCGTCAGTGCAAAAGAGACAACCACCATCGCGATCAAAGCGCTCGCAATATCCGATGGAATCCCGAGGTGTGAGACAAAAGATGTCGTGCCTTTGATGAACGCATCGATTTTTGTAGCGAGCCCCGCTGCTGATGCCCAACTCTTGTAATGGCTGTGCCAAACATCTGGCGAGGAAAAACCTGCCGTACACGCGAGGACGGCCAACAAACCGAGCATGGACTCACCGACCATCGCACCGTACCCGATGGGTTTTGCGTGTGCTTCACGATCCAACTGTTTGGCGGTCGTGCCTGAGCTGACGAGGCCATGAAATCCACTCGCCGCCCCACAAGCGATGATGATGAACACAAAGGGAAGCATCGGGGGAGCACCTTTGGGCGCAGGGACAAACGCAGGCGCCGCAAAGGAGGGGTTTCCAAAGAACAACCCAAGGTACGCAAGGCCCACGCCAAAGTAGAGCAACAAAGAGTTCAGAAAGTCACGTGATTGTAGCAAAATCCAGACAGGTAAAACGGAAGCCATAAAAGCATACCCGAGCAAGATCCAGGTCCATGTCCCCGAAGATGGCCACATCGCCTTGGAGAGTCCCATCGTGGGAAACTTCATCCCCAGCCAGATCGCGATCAACTCCAAGACAAAACCCACGGCAATGACAGGTACAAGTGGGAGCCCTTTTCGGTACAGCAAGAACCCCGCAACGACAGCAACAAGCATGAGAAGCCCCGACGGAAGAACCGCTTGGGGATATCCAGGTCGACCTGGCGCGAGCTGAATGGAGAACAGTCGCGAAATCACAAAGACAAAGACACCCATCGCCAAGGCCACGAGGAAGAAGATAATGAGCTGAAAAAGTAGCCCAGCACGTGGGCCCAGGACTCCCTCTGCGACCTTTCCGACAGACAGACCTCGCGCACGCAACGATATGGCAAGCGCAGAGAAATCGTGTACACACCCCACAAAAATCGCACCACATACAACCCACAACATCGCAGGTAACCATCCCCAGATGACCGCGACAGCAGGTCCAAGCATCGGAGCAAGCCCCGTGATCGATGCAAAGTGGTGCCCAAACAAAACAGGCGGTTTGGTCGGCACGTAATCCACACCATCCTCATAACGATGGGCCGGCGTAGGACGAGCGTCATCGAGCTTGTACACTTTGTCGGACAAAAAACGCGCGTAGAATCGGTACGCGAGGATGTAGGCCACGAAAGCCACAATGGTAGCCAAAACGGGTGTCATAGACAATCTCCATGTTGATGAAAGGGGACGATGAAAGTCGATATACCCCCTGTCACACTGGGAAGTCAAGATATGAGGATCACTAACAGAATCCTTTGCGCACACAAAAATGTGGTTGACAGCCTTTTTCATGAAGGATACAACTACATAACAATTGTAACCGATCGAACCGTGTTTGCGGTTGCAACACGACCAACCTAATCTACACAACGAGTCTTTCACCCTGTATTGCCATCTGATGTGCCTATTAAGGTTGTCACTCATCCACAAGCTTGAGATGTTGTGCACTTGATTTGTATCTTCAGATCCTGGAAAAAGGAGCTGTTGTCGTGAGACTTGGCCTTAGTCTTGTGTTCTTTTTGTTTGGTCTTTGGATGTTATGGTCAGGCGGATACTCCTGGCCGGGTGCAGAACACTATCATCAATTGGTGTTAAGCCTCGGTATCATCTCCTGCCTGTTTGTCCTGGTTCTCAGTATCAGGATGAAGATCGTCGATCCAGAGGCTATGCCCATCCACATCTCACACAAGTTGCTGATATACATCCCCTGGCTTGCCATTGAGATTGTCAAAGCCAACCTCGACGTGACCCGCCACATCCTCAAACCCAAGCTCGACCTGAGCCCAACACTCTTTGAAGTGGAAGCCGCCCAAAAAAGCGAGCTTGCGCAGGTCATCTATGCAAACTCCATCACGCTGACCCCTGGTACTGTTTCAATCGACGTACGCGACGGCAAAATCGTTGTACATGCGTTGACACGTGATGCCATGCAAGGTCTGATTGACAGCGACATGGATCGCAGAGCGGCCTTTCTCGACGGCCGTTCCGCCAACAAAGACAACAAGGAGAGTTGATGTTTGCAGCAGCTATGGCCGCATTGTTGGTCACCTCAGTGCTCGCACTGGTCCGTGCTGTCTTTGGTCCGACAGTCTACGATCGCATCCTCGCGGTCAATATGTTTGGGACCAAGACCGTACTCCTGATCGCCGTCATCGGTTTTCTCGTCCACCGTCCGGACTTTCTCGATCTGGCGTTGGTGTACACACTTCTCAACTTTATCGGCATCATCGCTGTTTTGAAGTTCACTGAGTTTGGTGACTTGGCAGCAGTAAGTGACGAAGACGAAAAGGCGTAACGTGATGGATCTCCCCACTTTTCTTTACTATCTTAGCTGGGCACTGCTCGTCAGCGGTTCATTCTTTTGTATTGTTGGTGGGATCGGGCTCATACGTTTTCCGGACTTTTACACCCGGATGCACGCAGCGGGAGTCACAGACACCCTCGGCGCGAGCCTCATCCTCGTCGGTTTGATGATCCAGGCAACACACCACCATCAGACCTTTACCAACATCGCCAAGCTAATCCTCATTTTGTTGTTTTTGCTGCTGACCAGCGCGACCTCTTCTCATGCACTCGCCAAGTCAGCGCTCAACCACGGTCCACAACCCTTGCTCGATGAGACACCCCATGCATCTTCTGATTCAGACGATGATTGATGGTTCGCTGCTGTTCGCAGCCAAACACTCCGCTCAATCGTCCGACTTTTTGTCGTTCCTTCAATCAAAGCTGCCCGCTCTAATCGATATCCAACTGTTGACCTTCCTCGCGATCATGGCTCTCGTGATATCACGGATGCGTAACCTCTTCTCGGCTGCGATGCTGACGGGTATCTTCAGCCTGATCTGTGCGGGTCTGTTTGTCGTGATGGACGCCGTCGACGTCGCGTTTACAGAGGCGGCAGTCGGCGCTGGAATATCGACTGTTTTGATACTCGGTGCCCTCTCACTCACCACGAGCAAAGAGAAGGACAGACCCAAAACACAACCCATCGCTCTGCTCGTCGTCCTGCTCACAGGTGGCGCGCTGATCTACGGGACACTCGATATGCCACTGTACGGAGACGCCAGCGCGCCTATCCACAGAAAAGGCACGCCAGCCGAACACTACATCAAGAAGTCTTACAAAGAGACCGGCGTCCCCAACATCGTGACTTCAGTCCTTGCGAGCTACAGGGGTTACGACACACTCGGTGAGACCACCGTTATCTTTACAGCAGGGCTTGGTGTCCTGCTCTTGCTCAGTGGCGCACGTCGTGAGAAGTCTTCCACAGAGGAAGACAAGAGCACAAAAGGCGCAAAGAAAAAGGCCAAGAAAGACAAACCGACAAGCGAGTCCAAACCGCAATCGTCTTCTTCGCCCTCTAAAGAGCCAGACCCACCAGAGAAACCCAAGCCTAAAGTTCAGGCATCCAAGCCCACAAAGAGCGAAAAGAAGAAGTCGTCTGCTGCTGAAAAAGGACCCAAGCGGCGACAATCCAAGAAAGAACGCGATCGCTCTGAGCGCAAAAAGCGCAAAAAGAACAAAAAAGGCAAGAAGAACAAACGGACCAAAGACAAAGGTCCCAAGAAGACCAAATCATAAAAGGAACATCGGATGAAACAGCACATTGTCTTGCGCGTCGTCTCAAAAGCGTTGATTCCTTTCATCATGCTCTTCGCGCTCTACGTCCAATTTCACGGGGACTTTGGTCCCGGTGGAGGGTTCCAAGCCGGCGTCATCTTCGCCGCGGGCTTTGTCCTCTACACGCTCATTTATGGGCTCGATCAAGCCCAAAAGGTCGTCTCCCCCAAGCTCCTGCAAATCCTGATTCCCCTCGGCGTCCTCATTTACGCCGGCACAGGCATCTACTGTATGATCAAAGGCGGGAAATTCCTTGAATACAACGTACTCGCTCACCACGCCAAAGAAGGGCAACATCTCGGCATCTTTGTCGTCGAGCTTGGTGTCGGCTTGACCGTAACGAGCGTCATCACTTCGATCTTTTTTGCCTTTGCAGGACGGGGACGCAGCTAATGTTGAATCCAGGTCTATACAACTATTGGATCGTGATTTTTTTGATGATGACGGGCCTCTACATGGTGATCGCCCGTGACAACCTCATCAAAAAATTGATCGGTTTGAATGTCTTTCAAGTCTCCGTCTTTATGCTCTACATTTCGATGGGCAAGATCACTGGAGGGACAGCGCCCATCTTCGCGAAGGGCGTCGGCACATTCTCCAACCCCCTACCCCATGTCTTGATCCTCACCGCCATCGTCGTTGGTGTCGCCACCACCGCTGTTGGCCTGGCCATTGTCGTTCGTATCTACGAGGCCTATGGCACGATCGAAGAAGACGACATCTATCTCCAGGAAGAAGAACCGTGATCGCGATTGTTCAAAAACACCTTCTTATCTTGCAAATCATCGTCCCTTTGATCGGCGCACCGCTTTGTACGATGTTCCGAAAAAAGACCGCGTGGCTATTTGCAACGCTTGTCAGTTGGGTAACTTTTGCCCTCTCTTGTACCGTCCTGTATCGTGTGATGCACCTGCCCAAAGGCGTCCACTCCATCAGTTACCGCATCGGAAACTGGGACCCCAACATCGGGATCGTCTACAAAGTCGACCCGATCAACGCCTTTGTCTTGTTGATCGTGACCGCGATCGCGGCTGTCGTGCTCCCCTTCGCGTACCACAGTGTACAAGACGAGATCGCCGAAGAAAAACACCATCTCTTTTACGCTGGTATCCTGCTCTGCCTCACCGGGCTCCTTGGGATTACTATCACAGGGGATGCGTTTAACGTCTTCGTCTTTCTCGAGATCTCCTCCCTCTCCTCCTATGCGTTGATCAGCATGGGTCGCAGCCGACGAGCGTTGACTGCGGCCTTCCAGTATCTCGTGATGGGGACCATCGGTGGGACGTTCATTCTGATCGGGATTGGGATGTTGTACATGGTCACAGGGACCCTCAACATGGCCGAGATGGCGACAATTCTCGCGCAGAAAAGCGCCCCACGAACAGAGCTCGTTGGGTTTGCCTTTTTGACCGTGGGGATCAGCATCAAGCTCGCCTTCTTCCCGCTGCACTTTTGGCTACCTAACGCTTACACTTACGCGCCCTCTGTCATCACAGCCTTTTTGGCTGCGACCGCGACAAAGGTCTCCTTTTACCTGTTCTTGCGCTTCTTCTTCACGATCTTTGGTGCTCCTTTTGTGATCGAGAAGATGCAAATCAACAGGGTGCTCCTCCCGCTCTCCTTGCTCGCCATCTTCGTCGCCTCGACGGTCGCGATATACCAAAACAATGTGAAGCGGCTATTAGCCTATTCGAGTATCGCACAGATCGGCTACATGGTGCTCGGCTTGAGTTTCTTCTCGGTCCGCGGGCTCGGCGCAGGCATCGTCCACCTGTTTAACCACGCATTGATGAAGGGTGCGCTCTTTCTCGCGCTTGGTGCGATGTTCTACAGAATTGGTTCGGTCCATATCGACGATCTACGTGGCATCGGAAAGCGTATGCCTGTGACGACCTTCGCGTTTGTGATGGGTGGCTTGAGCCTGATTGGTGTCCCCTTGACCGTCGGCTTTGTGAGCAAGTGGAACTTACTCGCAGCCGCTCTTGAGAAGGGTCTCTGGCCTGTCGCGGCGTTGATATTGTTGAGTTCTTTGCTGGCAGTGATTTATGTCTGGCGCGTCGTCGAAGTGGCCTATTTTCGCGAGCCCCTCAAGGAGATGGAAGTGAAAGAAGCACCTCTGAGCATGTTGGTTCCGACTTGGCTCTTGATCGCCGCATCGGTCTACTTTGGCGTTTCGACTTCGATCACCGTAGGTGTCGCTGAGAAAGCCGCCAAATTGTTATTGGGAGTTACGCCTTGAGTGATTCAACAGCCATCTTACTCTCGCTTGCTTTGCCACTGATCTGTGCGTTGTTGCTGCCTTTGTTTCGCAAGCACCCTAACCTGCGCGAAGGTATCTCGATCACGACAGCGGTCAGCTTGTTTGTTATCGTCATGACTCTCGTCCCCAAAATCGCCTCGGGGGCTCGCCCTTCCGTCCAATTGCTCCAATTCCTCCCGGGTATCACCATCGCCTTTGAGCTTGAGCCACTTGGAATGCTCTTTGCGATGGTCGCCTCAGGCCTTTGGATCGTCACAACACTCTACGCAATTGGATACATGCGTGGGCATAACGAGAAGCACCAGACGCGCTTTTTCATGTGCTTCGCCGTCGCGATCGCGAGCGCTCTCGGTATCGCCTTCTCCAAAAACCTCTTCACGCTCTTTGTCTTCTACGAAGTCCTGACCATGTCGACCTATCCGCTGGTCACACATCACGGAACTGCAGAGTCGATGCGTGCAGGCCGGACGTATCTCGGCATATTGCTGTTTACCTCCATGGCCTTTTTGTTGTTCGCGATCATCTGGACGTGGAGCCTGACAGGTGGCAACCTCAACTTTACGGCAGGTGGTATCCTCGCTCAGAAAGCGACCCCCACACAGCTTATGATCCTGTTGGGATTGTTCGCATTTGGGACAGGGAAAGCGGCTTTGATGCCTTTCCACAAATGGCTCCCTGCGGCGATGGTCGCCCCCACTCCTGTCAGCGCTTTGCTACACGCTGTCGCGGTCGTCAAGGCAGGTGTCTTCACCATCATGAAGATCGTCGTCTACATCTTTGGTATCGAGCTGCTCAGCAAGGGTGGCTTGAGCATTTGGCTCATGTACGTCGCGGCAGCGACGATCCTCGTGACCTCCATCATCGCGTTGACCAAAGACAACCTCAAGGCTCGGCTCGCTTACTCCACAATCAGTCAACTCTCCTACATCGTTTTGGGGGCTGCCCTCGCAAACAAATGGGGTGTGATTGGTGGCAGTATGCACATCGCGATGCACGCCTTTGGTAAGATCACCTTGTTCTTCTGTGCTGGCGCGATATACGTCGCCACACACAAAAAGAACATCAGCGACATGGATGGAATCGGCCGAAAAATGCCCATCACGATGGGTGCCTTCTTTATCGGCTCATTGTGTGTCATTGGTCTGCCCCCATCTGGTGGCTCGTGGAGCAAATGGTTCTTGATCATGGGTGCCCAGGATGCCCACCAAGTCATCCTGAGTATCGTCTTGATGCTCAGCTCCCTGCTCAGTGTAGCCTACCTGATGCCTGTCGTCGCAAGAGCCTTCTTTGCTCCTTCCACCGCTGAAGAAACCGACGTCGAGATCAAAGAGGCTCCCTTCCTGTGTGTGTTGCCATTGTGTGTCACTGCTGCAGGTTGCATCGCCCTCTTTGTCTTTGGACAAGATCTCTACCTCATGCTCAAGGTCATCGTCCCATGAATGAAAACAACGAAAACAGCGAACAAAAAGACGACAAAGTCTATTGGCTGGACCAACCCAAGAACATCAACTTGATCGTTTGGGCGTTGGTCATTGTCAGTGTAGGTGTCGTCTGTGCCGACTTGTTCTACCACAAACATAGCTCATTCGAAAAAGCCGGACATCACCTGTTTGATGCAGAGTTGTGGTTTGGTTTTTACGGATTTTATGGTTTCATCTCTTGTGTGTTTTTGGTTCTAGCAGCCACGCAGATGCGCAAATTGTTGATGCGAGAAGAAGATTACTATGATCGCTAAGATTCCACCTGCATTCATTCTGATCTTTGGGGCGCTCTTGGTCCCGCTCATCCGCAATCGCCGCATCCAGGCGATCTACATGCTGATGCTCCCAGTGTTGGGCTTCGTACATCTGTTGTACCTCCCCCACACAGACGGAGGTATCCTCTGGCAGGTCAGCATCTTTGGTGGGAGCTACACGCTCACACTCTTGCGGGTGGACAAACTCAGTCTGGTCTTTGGCTATATTTTCCATATAGCCGCATTCTTAAGTACTTTATACGCTCTCCATTCAAAAGACGACACCCAGTACGTCAGTGGTCTGATCTATGCAGGAAGCGCGATCGGCGCGGTCTTTGCCGGTGATCTGATCACGCTCTTTGTCTATTGGGAGTTCACAGCGATTGCGTCTGTCTTCTTGATTTGGGCAAGGCGCACCAAGAGAGCTTACTCCGCGGGGATGCGTTATCTCGTTATCCAGATCGCTTCGGGGGTTTTGTTGCTCGGTGGGATCATCTTCCACTACAGGGCAACGGGCTCTCTTGAGTTTGGCTTTTTGGGTGCTGCAAAGGGACAGGCGACCAACTTCCTTGGATTAACGACCGTTGGCTCCACGATGATCTTCATCGCCTTCGGTATGAAGGCCGCGTTTCCTCTCTTGCACAACTGGCTTCAGGATGCATACCCAGAAGCTACCGAGGCAGGCACAGTCTTCCTCAGCGCCTTCACGACCAAGCTCGCCATCTACGCCCTCGCAAGAAGCTTTCCAGGGACAGAGAGTCTGATCTGGATTGGTGCGACGATGACGATCTTCCCGATCTTCTACGCGGTCATCGAAAACGACCTTCGTCGCGTCTTGGCATATAGTCTCAATAACCAATTGGGTTATATGGTCGTCGGGATTGGGATCGGTACACACCTCGCCCTCAACGGGACAGCGGCACACGCCTTCACCCACATCCTCTACAAATCCTTGCTGTTTATGTCGATGGGAGCAGTCCTCTACAGAACAGGGACCGCAAATGGTTCGGAGCTTGGTGGGTTGTACAAATCCATGCCGTATACAACGGTCTTTTGTATCATTGGTGCGGCGTCCATCTCGGCCTTTCCTCTGTTCAACGGCTTTATCAGTAAATCACTGATCATCTCAGCAGCCGGGCATCAGGGACTCGTCGTCACCTGGATGATTTTGTTGTTTGCCTCTGCTGGTGTCTTCCACCACTCGGGTATCAAAATCCCCTTCTTTGCGTTTTTTGCACACGACTCTGGTATTCGTGTCAAAGAAGCTCCCCTGAACATGTTGTTCGCAATGGGTATCACTGCGGTTCTGTGTGTCGTGACTGGTGTTTTCCCGAGTATCCTTTACAACATCCTGCCATACTCGATGGATTATCAACCGTACACATTCCCACACGTCATCACACAGCTTCAGATCTTGTTGTGGTCCGCGCTGGCCTTTGTCTTCCTACAAAAGACAAAGCTGTATCCCCCCGAATTGCGCTCGACAGTTCTCGATACAGACTGGATCTACCGCAAATTCTTGCCTGGAGTCGTTCAGTTTGTACATGTCATCGGTGCGTTGATTTGGGACGCCATCTTGTTCCTCGGTGGGAGGCTGCTCGCAGGCTTCCTCGGTAGGGTTGAAAAACAATATGGCTCCAAAGGACCACTTGCCCAGACTCTCCTCACAGGTGCCATCGCATTGTGGGCAGCGATCCTCTTGTTTGTCTACCTCTTCTTCTATTTCTACCGCTGATCCGGCGGACGTTGCACTTGCGTCTCCGCAAACTCCCCTGGCTCCACCATTGGAGAAAAAGGGGGGTTTTAGCCGACATATACGGGAGATACTAGATTTCTGCTCCGGTGGACGTTGCACTTGCGTCTCCGCAAACTCCCCTGGTTCCACTCTACAATCCCCTTCTTTCAGACGTATGTCGCAGGCGACATCCTTGGATTCTTTTTTGCTTTCGAGCTTTCAGTGGGTTTTTTGCGTCTTCGCTTGCAATCATCCACCTCAACAAACTCACCACCCTGTCACTTCGTGACATCCC